>Ga0326511_10000143_pt1 | contig 57047 bp, 50 predicted proteins | sample 0_2496_0518_D_FD_203701 | JGI IMG/M metagenome (GOLD analysis project Ga0326511, IMG submission 203701) | Bovine rumen microbial communities from UC Davis, California, United States - 0_2496_0518 | ecosystem: Host-associated > Mammals > Digestive system > Stomach > Rumen | place: USA... | reverse complement strand
AGCTGCTGCAGAAGCTGCGCGAGAAGAAGGGCATGACCATTGAGAAAGCCCGCGAATTGGTGAAGGATCCGCTCTACCTGGGCTGTATGATCATCAAGACCGAGGGTGCCGACGGTCAGATTTCGGGTGCCCTTTCTACCACGGGTGAGACCCTGCGTCCTGCCCTGCAGATTATCAAGTGTGCCCCTGGCATCACCTGCGTGAGCGGTGCCATGCTCATGATTACCGACAAGCCCGAATATGGCGAGAACGGTGTGCTGGTATTCGGCGACGTGGCTGTAACGCCTATGCCCGATGCCAACCAGCTCAGCCAGATTGCCGTCTGCACGGCTCAGACTGCCCGTTCGGTAGCTGGCTTCCAAGATCCCCGCGTGGCTATGCTGAGCTTCTCTACAAAGGGTTCTGCCAGTCATGAGGTAGTAGACAAGGTTGTTGAGGCTACGAAGCTGGCCAAGGAGCTGGATCCCAATCTGAAGATTGACGGTGAGCTGCAGGCTGATGCCGCCCTCGTTCCCTCGGTAGGCTCGAAGAAGGCTCCTGGCAGCGAGATTGCCGGTAAGGCCAACGTGCTCGTGATGCCTTGTCTTGAGGTAGGCAACATCGCCTACAAGCTGGTGCAGCGACTCGCCGGTGCCACGGCCATCGGCCCCATCCTGCAGGGTATTGCCCGTCCTGTGAACGACCTCTCACGCGGCTGCTCGGTCGAGGACATCTACTATCTGGTGGCCATCACCGCCTGCCAGGCCATGGACGCTAAAAAGTGAAGAGTGAAAAGTGAAGAGTGAAGAATTTGCTTCCGCCATGATTCGATATAACAGAGAAGGTGGACCGTTACGTTCAGGTACATCCATCTCTGCCAATGTTCATGAGTCGGAGTTTGCGCAAAGCCCTTCAGACTTCGCTTCAAAGCTTCACAGTGCTCTCAAGGAGGCCAATAAAACAGTTAAGAAGAATAACCAATTAAATCATTAAGAGTCAGAGTGGAAAGGCAAGAATTGCGAGAAGCAGATTCTTCACTCTTCACTCTTCACTCTTCACTTAAAAGACATGAAAATATTAGTATTGAATTGTGGAAGTTCATCTATCAAGTACGCATTGTACAACATGGATGACAAGAGCGTGATGACCAGTGGTGGTGCTGAGCGCGTGGGTCTTGACGGTGCTTTCGTCAAGGTGAAACTGGCCAATGGCGAGAAAAAGCAGATTATGCATGACATTCCCGAGCATACCGAGGGCGTGAAGTTCATCTTCTCTCTGCTGACCGATCCTGAGATAGGCGTTATCAAGAGCCTCGACGAGATTGATGCCGTGGGCCATCGCATGGTGCATGGCGGTGAGAAGTTCAACAAGAGCGTGCTGCTCACCGACGAGGTGCTGGCTGCCTTCGAGGCTGTCAGCGACCTGGCTCCCCTGCACAATCCTGCCAACCTCAAAGGTGTGAATGCCGTGAAGGAGCTGATGCCCGGTCTGCCTCAGGTGGGCGTGTTTGACACTGCCTTCCACCAGACCATGCCTGCCAAGGCTTATATGTATGCAATCCCCTACGAGCTTTATGAGCAGTACGGTGTGCGCCGCTACGGTTTCCACGGAACGAGCCACCGCTATGTATCGGCCCGTGCCTTGGAGTTCCTCGGCATGAAGGCTGAGGGCACGAAGGTCATCACCTGCCACATTGGTAATGGCGGCTCGATTGCAGCCGTGGTCGATGGCAAGTGCGTCGACACCTCAATGGGTCTCACCCCGCTGGAGGGCCTTGTCATGGGTACCCGTTCGGGCGACATCGACGGCGGTGCCGTGACGTTCATTGAGAAGAAGCTGGGATTGGATGCCGACGGCATGTCGAACCTGCTCAACAAGAAGAGCGGTGTGGCAGGTATCACTGGTGGTTCAAGCGACATGCGCGACGTGGAGAATGCAGCCAAGGAAGGCAACGAGCGTGCTCAGCTGGCTCAGGACATGTATTTCTATCGCATCAAGAAGTATATTGGTGCCTACGCTGCTGCAATGGGTGGTGTCGACGTGATTGTGTTCACCGCTGGTGTGGGCGAGAATCAGATTGGCATGCGTTCGGCTGTCTGCGAGGGTTTGGAGTTCCTTGGCGTGAAGTTCGACGAGCAGAAGAACAATGTGCGTGGCGAGGAAGCCATCATCTCGGCTGATGACTCGAAGGTGAAGGTGGTGGTCATTCCCACCGATGAGGAGCTGATGATTGCTACCGACACGATGAATCTGCTGTAAACAAAGATAATAAATAATAACTACGGATTTCACGGATTATACGGATTTTCTTTTTCTGTTTATTTATTACGAAGAAGAATCCGTGTAATCCGTGAAATCTGTAGTTGATAGTGATTATTTTTTTTGTACCCCGACCGAGAATCGGGAAGATTCTGTAATTTATTGATATTTAATTTATTACTCATTTAATAACTCTCAAAAAGTGTAGGAAAAGTGTAGAAAATGACATTTCTGTGCGTTTGCACTGTTTCCAGACAGCAGTTCCAGTTCGATGATGATCGGAACAGCCCGAGGCGTTGTCTCATCAACGAGGGGCAGCTGCTGTTCAACACTTCTTGGCCGCAAAAGTACGAAGAATTATTGATATATCAAAATTTACCTTAGATTTTTCGACTCACATCACTAAAATCCAACTTTTGGGTGATTTTCATCTGGTTCAAAAAGAAATATAACTCAATATCGGTTTAGAATTGGCTTTATTTGCGAAATCGATATCAGCAATAACAATTGTTTAACGCCAAATCACCCAAAAGTTACATTTAAACACTTTTATATAAAAAGATACAAAAATTAACGCACAGAAAAGTTTCTCTCTTCACCGACTTACGTCGGCATTCTTTGATTTTGATTTTCCCTTTCAGCGTCAATCACACTCCACCACCCCCCGTCCTTATATACGCATCTGGTTTGTCAAATAACAAGCGTCTTCAGACGCGCTTTATCAAAGATTAGTTTTACTTATATAATATAAGGTGTAAAAACCAACATTTGGGTGATTTTGGGCCACAAAATACAACATTTGGGTGATTTTGGGCCACAAAATACAACTTTTGGGTGATTTGGATGTAAAAAAGCAACCAAAATAATTATGTTGTATTTTTATGTTTTAAAGATTTGATAACATTCATACCAAATTAGCAATTTCATCTTTCTGGCAAATAAATACACTAAAAAATGTAAAAGCCTTGGTGGTTTCAAGATTTCTTCGTACCTTTGGCGATGCTAATAGAATGATGGTAATCCATTCGGAAGGGCGCACGTCAGTCGCTCAGCATATCAAGCCGGGCATTTTTTATGCCATTATAGTAGGTATTCGCAACATACTTCTACGGCTGCCATTCCGAGAATAAAGCCCACCCGAGTGAGCCATCGTTCTATTAGCAACGGGATGTGCAGCCGTTTCTCTGTCATCGTGCCAGGGCGGTTCTCTGGCTTTGCTAATAGAACGATGCAATTATGAAACAGTTAGAAGAAACGACAAGAGTCGAGACCCCACGGAAGGGGATGTGTGAGAATCAGCAGACGAACGTATCTGAATGGGGTGCCTGTATTCAGAACGATCTTCGTAGTATGCAACCTAACTTCAATGCTGCTGTCGACAAACTCGGAGTAGTACTCGAGGAATTGGTTAGTATGCTGGACATCGATGGGAAAGGCATTGATGTATATCTACTGCAGTATGTTGTAGATGCTCGCCAGAACTTACGTGCTTTACTTCAATTGATGGCCGATGCAGACGATGTTATAACCCTACGTAGTGGTCAAAAATAAAAATTTTACGGATATTTATACGATTTTTGGCAAAACAAGTCGTGAAATTGTTAATATACGACTTTTTTTTTTACAAGACCCATGCTTTAAGTGTAATGATGTACTTTTGTGGCAGAAAGAAACTAAAAGTAAGAGTTATGAGCCGTAGCAATATCAGTAAACAGAAGATTGAGTCTGCACCAGATTTTGGGCAGGCACTGGAACGTGCAGAGCAGATGCTTTACGGGAACAATGACGTGAAGGTTCTTCTCGCACAGCAATTGTATCAGCAGGAAGTTAACGAAGGGCGCATAAAAGCGTTGGAGAGTGTATATCTTTGTCAGAAGGAGATATTCAATCTGGATGAAGCGGCTATGTATATTGGCGTTTCCAAATCGAACCTATATAAGATGACTGCCTCGCGGAAAATACCCCACTATAAGCCCGCAGGCCGCTACATCTATTTCGAAAGGGCAGAACTCGATAATTGGATCCGTGAGGGAGCGGTGAAGACGGAGGATCAGTTGAACGATCGGGCAAACGCTTATACGATGGCAAATCCACTCCGTATGTAGTATAACACGATATAATATATGGTATGGGTGCAGAAAACAACAATCTTAAAGATCTTCTGAAGCGTAAAGATTCCGTTTACGCTTCAAACTCTGCATTCAGATTTCCAATCGCCATCACAAGCATCTATGAATGGCGTATCCTCGGATTTGTAATGCTAAAGATGCAGATGGATTTTGGGGACTATAAATTCAAATTTAGAGGAGGGGAGGATTTAAAGGATATGAAACCCCTACTCGATAGCATTCGTTTTCAGAAACGCTCTTTTGGTAGCCAATTTCGAAGTGACGAAGTTGAGGTTGTCTTTCCTCTTGAAATACTTCTCTCACGGGAAAAAAACAATAGGCTTTACGGGTATGATAAAGTTAAGAAGGCATTACGAACACTTTCAAGACCAGTTGAATTTGAGAACACAACACTTAAAGAAAAACTATTCGACGAAAAATGTAAAGACAGCGGGATTGTATGGGGACTGTTCCAAGTTATAGAAAAGCCCGATATCAGGAAAGTCGACGGTGTGAACTATGTTTATTTTCGTGTGCCAGAAAAGACATGGGAGGTTCTTTGTCATTGGGAACAAGGAATCCATATAGTCGAATTAAGTGTTTTCTTTAAATTTGAGCGAGCAGCCTCAGTTCCATTCTACATTCTCCTTGCAGACCATCGACAAAAAGGTGAAGTTGTGTGGCCTACAAATTACATCAAAGAATATTTGGCACCAAATGAGTATCGGGATTATAGTTCTTTCAAAAAGAAGGTACTTACCGAAGTTGAAAATGATCTTAAGAAACATTCTCCATTCTATTTTGAAGTGAAAGAATATGTGGATATAGATTGCATTATTCCTGCATCAAAAGGACGTGGGCGTTCCGCAAACTATGCGAAAATAGAAATTCATTATCAACCTGACAAGAATCCCGAAGTTGATGAGCGCATAGAGTTATTCAGAGAATTTAATCAACTCACACCATTTAGTCTTGATGACCTATCGGAGGAAGAACGTAAATTCTTGACTGAAAACCTTGGATTCAGTGTTATCAAAGGTAAGAGTCTTGAAACGGTGGTAAAGTTGAAATACTACAAGAACTACGGTCATGAGCACGTTGAGAACTGGCGTACCAACCCTGGTAATTTCTTCATGGAATACTTAAAAAGGTTGTATGACACAATCATGTTGAGTGACAAGGAAATAAAGAGTGTACCTGCGTATGCGATGAGAGCTATGCAGAAAGATCTTCTTACCTATGAGCCATCCAACGAAACACCAGAACAGCAACAGGAAAAGCAGGATGCTCCAAAGCGACAAGAAGAAAAGCAGTTTGTTCCTTCTCATGAGCAGGATTTAATATGGATTGACGAAATGGCGAGAGATCCGGAATGGAAAAGAGCCATGATAAACGAGTTTAGATTAGATAATGAAAAAGTTCTTTGCGGATATCTAATGATGTTTCGAGACGAGAACATCAGTCATGAAGGTCACAAAAACAAACATGACTTAACTCGCCATTTCATAAATTGTATGCGAGGTGGATATAACCGCGATGGATGGGTGTCTCTTTACGGGAGATCCATTTGGGTCAGTGGAACTGACGAAGATGTAAAAAAGGATCCTCTGATTAAAGCCTTTGGGTATAAGATTACTAAAATAAAAGATGACGGCACTTTAACTTTTGCAAAGTTATGATATTAGAACACTGTTACATCTATGTTCTTATATATATAATGTACACAAATAAACATTTAGACATAAAGACGTTATGAACAACAAAATCATTCTCACAACAGCACTCAAAGGCGGCGTCGGTAAGAGTTGCCTCTGTGCGAACTTTGCCACATTCTTCGTGGAACAAGGCCAACCAGTCATGGTACTGGATGCCGATATTCAGCAATCAATCTCGCGCCATAGAAAGCGAGACCTTACTTCTCATCCTTCAGCACTGATTCCCTGGCAGGTTCTCTTCCTGAACACAACAGACTTGGAAGGCGTGAAGGCCATGATTAACCGTGTCAAGAAATTGCCTTGCACTGTTCTCATCGACTGTCCGGGTAATATTCAGGACCCGGCACTCCGGATCATCTACGAGGCTGCAGACGTTGCCATTATTCCCTATGAACTGAATTCAGACTGTGTGGATGCAACGGTAATGTTCGCCGAGTTGTTTAAGAAGAACTTTACCGCTAAGATGTTCTTTGTCCCTAACAAAGTATCAACTATCTTTGAGAAGAGAGGTGAGGTTCGCAAGGCTCGCGAGGATTCGATAGAAGCGCTAAATAGGAAGTTTGGCGAGATAACGCCTGACATCTGGCTGACAACCCATCTCAACGGCTACTCCACACTGGAGTTGTTTGATTTCGAGAAGCGCAAGGTGCTCAGAGATGCATTTGCACCCATATTCAAGTATATAACGAAATAAAAAGTATCACTATGGCAACGAAAAAGAAAATAGAGAATACGGCCAACTCTCTCGCTGATGAGTTGCTGGCTAATTCGGGTGCAGTACCCGCTACAGTGCCCCAAAATGTAGGTGGAAACAAGACTGAGGACCAACAGTCGTTTAGCGATGCCAGTTGGACTCATTTCACTGTCATCTGCAGCAGTGAACTTGTTGAAAAGATCAAGGCCATTGCCCAAAAGGAAGGTTTTACTATTCGTGAGGTGGTAGAGAAGTTTTTCCGGAATGGTATTGGAAGTTATGAAGGTAAGCACGGGGTTGTCAAGGTTCGGAACCGGAAGAAACAGAACATTGACGATGTGCTATAGATAAGAATCGGTGCAATAACGATAAAAAGAGAATATTATAAAAGCAAAGTCGATTATTTTTCGTATCTTTGCACCAAATTAATGTCAATCACTATATTTCAGTAAATATGAAGAGATTTATTCTGTTATTGATGGCCTGTATGACAATGGCCTTCAGCTTTGCTCAGGATGAGCCGGAAAAATCCAGTCCGTCGAGAGACACAGAGATTGTTCGTCGGTGTTCTCTTTTGGACATTGAAGGAAAGTACTATGATGATGTGACCGTGACTATGAAATCAACGAGTCCGGACTACTTCATCACTGATAAGTACAAGGTGAAGGTGACCGTTCAGGATAAGAACGGAAAGAAGATCTACAAAAAGACCTTCAAGAACTGCTACCTGTACATCTTCAGTAACGGGCAGGTCCAGGTTGGCCAACCCAAGTTCAACCAGATAGTCATCAGCAGGGCGGGCGAACGCTGGTTTGGTGAGATCAAGGAAAAGGAAGGTGTCTGGTAAATGGGACAGATAAAGTATAGTTATTGCCTGAATGAGAACAACGAACTTGTTCACATCAGCAGCGTGTCTGCAGAGACCAGGTATAGCCATACTTTTTATTGTCTGGAGTGTGGGCAACCGCTGATTGCCAAAATCGGCAAAATCAAGGTTCCACACTTCGCTCATGGAGCGGACACCGCCTGTGATGGGGAGTCATACCTTCACAAACTGGCAAAGCGGAGAATCCGCGAGAAGTTCATGTCTGCAGATAGTTTCCCGTTCACCTTCATCCGCGATGTTCCATGTCAGGATGCCAAACACTGTCCTGGCTGTATAGGAGATTATTGCTATCAGCCAAGAGTTAGCATCCCAACAGACCTGAAGACATGGAAAGGAAATGTTGTCTATGACGACTGCAAGGAGGAAGCGACAGTCGGAGAGTTTCGTCCTGATCTGCTGCTAACCTGCTCGACGAAGCCGGACAGGCCACCATTCTTTATCGAAATCTATAAGACCCATGAGTCAGAGGAACCAAAGATAAACTCTGAATACAGAATTGTAGAGACTATGAAGATAAAGAGTGAAGCAGACATCGACGACATCATCAACCATGGATTCATCGAGGGCGAAAATTGTAAGACCTATAATTTCTCCCCCAAGTTGCCACCCATCAGAAAGAGGGACGTTCCAATTACCCGGTTTTTCCTCTTTGGAAGTGGAGCGGCCAAGGTCATATCTGCAACAGAGTACTTTGTTATGTGTGACAAACTCAATCAGAAAGTTCATCCAGAGTCTATTCGGGAACTGAACCTAAAAGGGTCAGGAATAGACATCTGGGGAATCAACGAAGAGGATGGCACACTTGACTCTTACCAGACAGGTCTTGTCTATTTTGTGAAGAAAGGACTGGATATCAAGAACTGCATTCTATGTAAGTTCTATAAGTACAACGAGTGGCAGAATACCCATGTCTGTATTCGATACAAGACACTCGGTGAGCAATACCACTTTCCGAAGCAGACCACTGCAAGGAACTGCCCTCTGTATGAGAAGGACCCAGTGCTGATGAATCACTCGATTGAAGAGCTGGAAAAAGAGGTCTCAGAAGTTTCTTTGTAAATTTGTAAATTATAGCAATGGCAATCTGGCGCAAGGATGAGAAGATGTACACCGCATTATTGGATCTGATGCGGACATACCTCATGCACGACCACACTCCCAACGTTGACAAACGGCTTCGACAGCAGTTCAATGAATACTTTGTCTGGCACGAAGGGAATTGGGAGCTCGGTCAGATTGGAAGTTTCGGCGGGCCAACGGGTAGCCAGTTGAACCGCTACATCCTCGCTGGTAAACTCGCCCTCGATGCACCAAGACTTCTGCCAGGTGATTCAAGATGGATGCGCCCTGGTCGCCTGGCATCTCTTATCTTCTACCTGAAGGATATCGCTTTTGATAGGGGACAGACATATAGAACAGGTGCCAGCCTATTCTATTGAGAACAATAGGGATTTTCCCCACTACAATAGGGGTATTCCTTTGATAATCAGACAGATATTTATTACCTTTGCAATATAAAAGAAGAAAAAGTTGCATATTACAACTATTTTTCGTATCTTTGCAACCGAATATTGCAAGGTATTCCGCCAAGAACCGGATGGTGAGGCGTAAAGAGGTTTCGAGTTGTTCAGGGAATGACAGCCACGAGTAATAGGAGGACAGGCCTCCAGTTTCCACCAAACATTATGGGAGTGGTCTCGATGAGACGGCGGCTCACTCTTAATAGGAAACAGGTCTCGACAGGCTGGCCGGGGACGCAACTCGAAACAAAATGAAAAAGAGTGTTTTCAATTTTTTGATGATGGTGGTACTTGCCGCTATGTGTATGACATCTTTCACAGCCTGCGGGGGTGATGACGATCTGCCCGGACAGGATGTATCTGGTACAGTGACGTACTACGAACCCTGCTTTGACTGGGGTTCCAACACCGACCATGTGAAAGCGTACATGTCAGGCTGGGATCTTGTCGAAACAAGCAATGACTACGCCCAGATGTATTCCAACATAAAAAATAATACGACTGTCACTTACGCATTCCTTGGCAGTAGGCACGGCCTATCTATGGTTACCGTGACTTACATCACCAGCAATGTGAATTACATCATCTCGGAGATTCAGAAGCGGTACGGCATAACCCTGACAAAGGATGACGCGAGCAGTCAAAAGGGCGATACCGTATATTCCGGCAACGGTACGATTGGCGGGCGCAACATAGCAGTGATTCTGCACAGTACTGGTGCCACCGTTACGGTGATTTATGGGATTCCTGATTGACACTGATATGAGCTACTGCCATACTACAATGGTGGCGGCTCTTTTTATAGATGGCAGTCTATATTTTATAGATGGCAGTCTATTATTATAGGCATTCGTCTATATTTTTAAGTGTCAGGAATTTTTATTTCACCCCCCAAAAAGGAGGTATAACTATATCGGAACAGTCGCGAAATGCTGTGTATGGCCTTTATATGAGGTCATTCTTCACGTCGGCATCGGTAAAATGCCCATTTTGGCAGATTTCTTTACAACTTTGTGAAGGTCTAAAAATACTGATTCCTTATCATTTTCACCTGTTTTGAGGTGTTTCAGTACTCAGGGCAGTCGTGAAAATGTTAATATATGACTTTTTATTTTTCAGGAAGTCGAACCACGAAGATACTTTGTATCTTTGCGACGTTGTTGTTCCAGTTTGGTTACTGGGGCTGTTACGATAACCAGAGGCGGGAAGAGGTGAAATGACAACCGCCAGTCCCCTTCACGGGTTGGAGGGGATTTAAGAAAGAAGTCTTATGGATAATTCAGAAAAGAGTAAACCAGAATTTCGGGTTATAATCGCAGGAACGCGAGATTTCAGCGACTACCAGTTGCTGCGTGATAAATGTGATGCCATCCTGTCCTCTAAAAGACAGAACAGTAATATAATTGTAGTTAGTGGCACAGCCAGAGGTGCCGACCGTCTGGGTGAACGCTATGCCAGGGAGCGAGGCTATGAGATTCGGCAGTTCCCTGCAGACTGGCTCAATGATGAGAAGAAAGCCGGACCCATCAGGAACGCGAAGATGGCGGACAATGCCGATGCCTTAATCGCCTTCTGGGACGGTCAATCACGAGGAACGAAAAATATGATTGAGACGGCGAAGAGGAAGGGACTTGTCATTAGAACCATAGACACGAACCGAAGCCGGATAGCAATAGCGACGGTTGATCCAGAAATTGCCAAACTCCGTGCGGAAACATCTCAGTACGCCATCGAGCACATTACCGGCAACGGTATGCATAGGGGCATCCGCTGGCTTCAGGACTCCTTCAACGATTATTATAATGCCATCAGTACACCCGGCATCAAAATCAGCGAGGAATCAGATATTGCTCATCGTAAGATCTTGGCGCAGAAAGTAGCCATAGACTGCATTCATGCGCTGAACAAGGAGCAACTGGAGCGACTGGATAATGTATTAGTAGGTATTGCAAAGGATATATCCGTCAACAATGTATTACGGCGATAAGAATAAGAAGAGTATGAGAAGATTTGTATTTATGTTGTCATTATTCAATAACGGCAGACGGTTAATCGGCATTTTATTGTTTCTTATGTTAATACCGCTGGCTGGCCGTGCGCAGTGGAGTTTCGATTTTCTGTCCGTGGAAGCGTTGATTGATGACCATAAACGGGTGCGTAGTGTGTTAGCTGCCCGTAGTGGTCTGGAGCAGGCTAACGAACTGTTGCATAAGTACAGTAAGGAGGCGGGTGTTGAATACGACTCTCTGAACGTGAAACTTGACAAATACACGAAATGTTTCGATATGATTGACGTCATCTATAAGAGTGGTGTGACGGTGATAAATGTCAGGAATACCTATACAGACGTGTCAGACAAAATCGGTCAGTTATCAACTTTGGTAGAGAATTTCATGACACAATGTACTCTTAAAGGAAATATCGTGTCCTCTGACACGGTTATCGTCGGTGCTTGCCGTCGCTGTGTTGAACAGGTCGGCGAGGACGGCGCCCAGCTTGTGAACAGCTTGGTAGAATTGGCTCAATATGCTTCAGGTTTGCGTCATATCACCACGGAACAACTGTTTACTGTGATTCAGAGCATTAACGAATGCCTTGATAACATTCGGAACAGTATTGACCATACCTATTTTGTTATCTGGAAGTATGTAACTATCAGGACACATTATTTCAAGCCTGCCGTGATGTATCATGCCAAGACTCTGGGCGAGATGTGCGGCAGTGCCTTTGAGCGTTGGAAGCGTGGCGCGATGCAAGCATCAGGAGTTGACTATTAGAAAACCAGAAAAAAATAAAAATATGAAAAAAATAGTATTGTTAGGTTTCATTATGGCATTAAGCATTGAAGCCACATCTGCATTACCACCCGCAAATAAGAAAACTGTTTCTCCAGAGGTGGCACAGTTGGCTGACAGCGTAGAAGATGTTCCTCTTGCCTTTCGCGTATTGGTTTCTAATGTTGTAATAAAGAGTCGTATTAAAGGAAAATATGTATCCTATACCCTTCCTGACGGTAAGACTATCACAATGAGAAACAAAAGTGTCAAGTCCATCGATAAGTTTTGGAAAAGAGTTCTTACCCAAAACACGGTAAAAAGTATCTGTGATGTGTCTTTTGGAACAATTTACGAAAAAGCAAAGAAAGAGCTTGAAGTAAAGTTTGGCGAGTCAGACGTTCTAAGATCTACAAAAGACAATATTCGCTTTGAGAAAAAGCAGTATGAAGGAATACAATTCGACTGGATGAACTTCCTGTTTCAGTCGGACGGGTTCTTCAATGCTGCCATCTTTGGAGTTGACTGCCGGACAAAGAGTGATGCCATCAGCCTAAAGAGAGAGCTCCATGAGCTGCTTAGTGAACGATATGCTAACTTTGTGGATCTTGACAACGGCAACAATTTCGAGTCATACGGTGGCATTGCGCCAGTTCCTACAGATAAGAACCTCGGCTTTGCCATCCGCATCGATATCGTGGACTATAAGGATTCAGGTTTGATATCCGATAAGCCTTACGCAGTACGCATTATCTATGGGCAATTTGATTTTTGAAACAAAATAATTAATAGAAAGGGTTATATTATGGGATTCGGAATTATTAAAGGAACAGTAAAGGGAACGAAGGCCGTAGCCACGGGAGGCTGGAAAATGCTTGGTGGCCTTGGGAGTCATACCAGAGGACTCTTAGCCGCACTCTCATTGGGGCTGTTTGGCGGTAACAGCCAACAGCAACAGGCATTGCAGCAGGTTCCTGCCCGTCAGGAGTCACGCCAGGATTTCAGCTATCCTGATGTAGATATGGGTGAACAGGACGAACCGGGTCATACTATCCACAGATCAAGATAACACCGGCACGGCTATCATTACCATTGCCCCAAAAAGAATCTTGAATAATAATCAAAAGTTAAAACTTGGAGGAATAATTATGAAAAAGATAGTATTATTAATTCTGATGATGCTGCCAGTGGTAGTCCTCGCACAAGTAAGGTGGTCAGGAGAACCAGGTGAAAAGGTTGTAGGTCCTTTTAAAGTCTTTCAGGTAGTCTCAGACACGAAAGCATTAGCATTCGAGAAGAGTGACTACGGCTACAATGGTATGCTCTGTTTGATTTATCATACTCCAGATGTCTTGTTTTTCGAGGATGCCATTGTCCGTGCTTCCAGAAAGAAAGAGTTTAGAATTGTAGGTACTTATACCTATGAAACCCGAAAGGTTATCAAAAGACTATACCGGTCATTGAAATGATGGATAAGCAGAAGAAAACTAAAAAGAAAGAAAAAGCTGCCTCCAAAGCAAACAATCAAAAATAATAATCATGGAACAAGTACAAGACAATAGCCAGATACACTATGTGTATGTCGAAAAGAAAGACGGGTGTTTTGCTCGTTTTCTGAAGTTGGGGTATGGTATTATCGTATGTTATTGGATAATAGCACTCCTTATATTTTTCTTTAAACTTTACTCTACAAATACAAGTGCAGAATCAGAACCGATACAGTATTTTCAAGTGACCAATGGAAAAAAAGAAGTAACCATTCATACAGGAATGTCGAAGGATTCTGTTATCATTCTTCTGGGTCAACCCACGCAGTTTGATAAAACTAAGTATTGGGATGAGATAACCTACAAGTATGGGGAAATGGGACTTAGCAGTCTAACTATCAAGTTCGAAGAAGGAAAGGTTTCGAGTGTTCAGAAGGATGATAATGAGTATGTCTATAAAAATTTCAAATCATTACAAACTAAATAGGAAAATCTGAATTTTTCATAAACTACAGTTGAAGAGATGGGGAGTCGTCGTGAGACGGTTCCCCATTTCTATCTCATCGGTAAGTTATTGTCTCTTCTGTCCTCGACCTTTAGCCCTCATAGCCATGTAAGTATTCTTGAATCTATCCCATTCATCATCCTTCTTGCGAGAAAGGTCATTATTACTGTCAGGTCCACCGAGTGAACGATCCTCTGGTAATGCCATATGCATCAGCGTCTCGCCTACCAGTTGAGTCAGACGTAGTGTGGTATGTTCAATCCTTTCACCCACCTCAACGGCAAGTTCTTGTGCCGTTCCGATAAGGTTAACCTCATTGAACACCGGCTTCGCATCTTCGATACATCTGGCCGCTATACCAGGAAAAATTTTGCCTTCCTGTTCGGCAGAGAAGAGGCCTTTATGACTATCCAGGTATTCTTTTAGAGTGCTTTTGGCTGTAGTAATAGCTTTCTGGCGCTCTTGAACACCTATATTCGGATCATATTTCTCCTTCGGCTGTTCCGTTTGTTTGGCTTTTTGTTTCCCAGCAATCTTATGCAACTGTTCTGTCGTCCTTGCGAGGTTAGCAGCCCTTCCTGCACACGATATTCTCTCGCTTGAATCCTCATCGGTAAGAGCCTTTTCCAAATTCGAGATGGCAGCAGCCCTTGTTCGCTCTTCTGTCAGTCCCTCAAGACTATATTCATGGAATTTGTATGGGAGTTTGTTATCATCGAGTACACCAGTGATATATTTTTCCAGTTCCTCTACAGGAAGTGTCTTTGCTTTCTCTATGATCTGAGTGACAACCTCAGATTTGGACTGTTTCTGGACTTCATCAGCCTTTTCCTTATCATGGCGATCCATCTGTGCAGCACCCTCGGCATGTTCAACGGCCTTCTGGGCATTCATCACCCAATTCTCATTACCATTCTCCTTTTGGCTCTCTGCCAACGTAATAAGTTCGATGGCCTTCTGGCAGTTTTGGAGGGCTGACAGTTCAGACACATACGGCCTCATGAGTGGAGGATAGTCATATTTCAGACCCATTTCTTCCAGTCTCTCCATCATCTTCTCAAACACATTGGATGGGTCTATCTTATCCCGGTCGGCATTTCTCTCGTTCCGATACTCCTGGCTCACCTCTGCTGCCAGTTCTTCAGGAATTATTTCCTCCATCATGTTCTTGCCATTCAGCAGTGCAGACATTTTCATGATATCGGAACCATTGAAGATATTGCCTTTAGCATTGTCGATGACACTATAACCTCTGACCTTTCCATCCTTATCCCGATGGAATATCAGTTCCACACCGGCAGTCCTTTTAAGGTCGGTGAGGAATTTCTTGAACTGAGCCTTCTTCAGGTCAGACAGTTCCAGTCCATCACTCCCCTGGAACTTTGCTCGCTTCACCTCTGCCTTAGCCGGCGCAACGGTATGTATCTTTCCCCTCTTTGTTTTCTTCAACTCTGGCACATCGACGATGGCATTCAGGGATTTGTCACGATACTTACTGATGATGGCCCGAACCTGACGAACACGATCAAGTTGCTCCTTCCTATTCTTCTTATTCTTCAGTTTGTTTGCCTCGGCTGTCTCTTCAATCTCAGAGACGCTTAGGCCAAAAACAAGTTGGCAAGCACGATACACATTCAGGCTATCACCATCCTCTTGAAAATGGTAGCCGTTTGCACGAAGGATATGCTGAAACTGCTCCTTAGATGTGAAGTTATAATTGAGCATCTTATCGAGAGCCTTGTCATGATCCATGCCACGAATATCATCCAGATGCTGTCTGGCTTTCACTCCCTCAAAGGAATTGTTGATCCAACGGCCAGTACCTTGCTGTACCCTGACACTGACGGCATGCAGGTGCCAGTTGCCAGTATCATAGTGCGCATAGATTAAAAATGGTTGGCCTTTATATCCCAGTCTATCTAAACACTCTTCGAAGTCCTTTAGAAGTTTCTGCTTCTCTTCTTCAGTTGGTTTTCCCGGATACGACACCATTATGTGGAGTTGAGGATGTTGTACCCGGTCATTTCTGTCCGCTATCTTCTGGAGATACTTTTTTACGGTATCAGTCGCATGGAACTGATAGTGTTCCAGCGGGCCGAAGTTTTTCATTTTCAAAAGTGCGGCCACACCTTCTGCCACCTTCTTTTCGTTGTAATCAACACCAGGGAAGCCAGCGGCATCGGCACCCAAGATCTTTATAACACAGGGCTCATTCATATACTATATTAATAATCTGTTCATAATTTCATTTTCACCTTCAAGAGCACTAAGGACTGCTGTCATAGCAGGTTCCATCTCAGCCTTTATTTTCTCGGTCAGTTCAGAAATATCCTTCAGTAATTCTGCCACCTCATCCTCAAACCTCGCTAACTCATCACCGATATCATAGAGGTTTTTATTTTCCTCGATCGCCTTCTGTTGCACATAATTAATACGGTGTACCACCTGATTGAAGTTTACGCCGATGGCGTTCAGTTCCCGGACCAGGCGCGACAAAGTTTCAAACGATTTGTCAAGCATTGACCTGTTCTTACTAATGGCCCAAATAAGGGGTTCAGCTTCTTTCAAGTCGATAGGCTTGTTATCATAGAAATGCTTTATGGCGAACCGAATGATCTCTGAGTCCGTAGCCTTTTCTCTTCCACCAAACCCACCATTGGAAGTTATCTTTTTCAATGCGGAACTGGTTTCTTCATCCATGCGGAGGTTCTTCGATATATCCTTTCCCCTATCAACGCTGAACTCTTCCGGCACCGAAACAGCCTTGTTCCATCGATAGATGATTTTACGCTCTTCTCTCTTCACTATCTCACCTCCATCGGTAGATATTTTCGATAGAACTTTTTCAAGGCTTACCGTTCGGAAGGTGACGGAATCAAAAAATGTTGTATCTTTCTTCTTCATTCTCCGGGTCAGTTTGAAATGAAGCAAAGCCGATAAGACATACGCCGACTCATTGAATGCTCGCCAGACAGAGCCCTTATTAATAAGGTATAGATGACGATGTGCAGTCCATGCTTTCTGCTGACTGGCTCTCATCTTCGATTCATTGATTGTGTTATTTTCTTTGCTCATATTACTTCTTTTTCTCGCAAAATTAATACGGGAATACGGAAAAAGGAGTCTCGAAAAATTTTATCTCGTTTATTAACATTTTCATGACTGCCCAGTCTGACAAATGGCAAAATGCGGAGCGAAAAGCAGCCCGACTTGTCGGTGCTGCATCCCCTCGAAAGAGGGCGAGAAAGGGAGCGTTATACGAATTTGCCCGAAGGCGCCAAATTTGTATATACGTCTACCACTTCTCGCCTATTTTACTAAATTTCAAATTCTGCCATCGGTTTTCGATGCAGTTAAAAAAACATGGCTATTCTGGTAAAGATGTTGCTGCATATGAGGGGAACGAGTGTGATGCAGGAACATCGTATATTCATGCTGCAACTTTTGTAGAGTTGTTGCTGCACATCATTTAAAAGTTATGCTGCATAGTTCACATCAAATATGTTTCATATGTTCCATTACACAATGATGCGTATTTCGGAAAGTGGAAGGTCGTGAAAAAGTTAAAATACGACTTTTAATTTTTCGGGTACAGCTATGTCAGAAGAAACAACTATCTTTGCTGCAAAAATATAAATAGGTATGAATATGTCAAACGAACAAAAAGAAAAATTGCATGCAGTTAGAATTCCATGCAACTCGACGGTGAAAAATTACACCTTCGCTACACTAAAACGCCTCGGTCTTGACGAAAAGCCGGGCAAAGTCTATAACGACATTGTTTCTGGGAACGGTGCTATCCCCAAGAGGGTTTACGCTGCAAGCATGAAAGCGAAGACGCTGCTGGAGATGATACCCAAGTTTCTTCCTCCTGTGCCTGTTACTGCTGCAGAAAAGCAGGAGTATGACACGCTCATCGAGCAGTGGAGTACGCACATAATAACCCAGATGAATGATGCATTTTCTGTCATCTACCTATGTGATGAAGTAAACAAAGTGTTGGAGAAGAAAAACTCAACAGTACGCTGCCAGCGCAAACACCTTGTATGGTGTCTTTCTCTGTTAGGAGAGTCAGCCATGACACCTAAAGGTGTTGCGGACGCTATTACCAAGTATCATGGTACAGACTGGGAGAGCCTTCCGCAACTGGAGAATGATGATAAGTACTATGTGCGACTTCACGATGACAGTGATGAAGAGAAACAGAAATTTCTTGATACTGTTGAGTTCATCTTTGCCTTGTCATCATCTTCTGCTGACGTTTCTTGGGGAGAGAAAATCCAAAACGACATAGATGTACTGACTGAATTTTCGAAGTGGGGTGATGCGCTGAAAGACTATAAATATGTAGAACGATACAAGGAGTTCGCTGGCCGAATTCAGACACTCCCTGCTGCATTTTCAAAGAAGTTTAAGGTCACCAAGAAACAGATGAAGGCTGCTGCACCCGGAAAGCTGGAGATAACGCATGAAGAGGAACCTTGCGCTACCACGACAGAAAAAGAAGATGTGATAGAGTCTTTTACCAACGAGAGCACCGAACAGCCCAGTGCTGCTAAACAAACTGCTGAGAGCAGTGCTGCAGTAGAGGCCCTGTCTTTGGTGAAGGAAGAGCATGAACAGTCTGATGGAGTCTCTGCAGAGAATGACAACACGGAATCAGAAAACAGCCAGCACTTTCCTGAACAGTGGGAACTGAACCAAATGGAACTAACAGATTACATTGACGAGTTTACGAGAAACGACGAAACAGGACGTTATAAAATTAAAGAGGTCCAAGAATATATTGATGCTTTCTGTAAGTTTAAGGATTTCGATGCTGAGTTTGACGATTTAAAGAGAAGTGTAGATGATTATCAAAAATCCTTCAAAGGTGGTTATATAGCCGGAATCATAAAGAATAAGGTAATGCACCTAAGAAACCAACAATACAAGTCGTCAAATACTCTGACAATCAATTCACACTGTTCTAATCCAAATTCGTTGAACTCACGTTAATTATGACATCCAACTGTATTTCTAACACTTTCCCCTACTTCCCCGTTGTTGGTTTGGATGCATCCGCAGCGGAGCAGGAGTCTATGGGTATAGATGTTGTTGCAGGGGAATCTGCTGCAGCGTGAATGACAGCAGGAGGTGTATTTGAGCAGTTGCAATTGGAATTGCACGACATAACTCCAAAGACGATGCTAAGAACGAAGCCAAAGACACCCAATACGGCACTTAACCACCCCAAACGGACGCTTAGTTTCCCGTTCTTTTCGCTTCGGATGCTTAGCTTCTCGGCGACTTGCAGCATTCTGCCCACCTTCTGCACAAGGTCCCGGATGATTTCGCTTTCCCAAATGCCGCATTTACTCCTGACTTCGACAATATACCTGATGCAGTTCCTTATGTTGAAGGCGCATTTCCGGCGCAGGTCCTTCGCACTCAGGCTGTCGCAGATGTCTTTGCGCCATGCCAGATTCCGCTGCTCTTCTTCCGTCACCCCTTCGCCGATATCCTCCCTTTGTCCCAGTTTCTCGATGTTTTCCGCTGTCAACAGCAAATCGTATTTGTACTCAGTGTTGTATTTCGACTCCAGCAGGGACTTGCAGTAATTGTACTCTGTCAGGGCATTGCCGCACATGCCTTGCAGGGAGTTCAGCTGTGCAACAAAAACTTCGGAAAGCTGATTCTCCTTTTCCCAGATTTCTCCTCTTAGTTCTTCCAGGCTTTTTCCTTTGCCGTTTCTGTTCTTGCCTTGGTTTTTGGCTTGCCACTGGTCTTCTTCCTCTCTCTCGACCTGGATGCTTTTTTCGATGCTTTCCCGGAATTCCTTAACCGAAATGGCATTATCAGCAGGCTGTGGCGGCGGTGGTGTGTCCTCCTCTGTCAAGGATCCAGGTGCATGTCTGACGATGCGCTCCAGTTTGTCCAGTTTGTTCAGAATGGCGATGGCTTCTTCTTTTTCCTCAGGTATCTTCCTGTCTCTGGCTAGGAAATCCAACAACATGAGCTTGACTTCCGAATATTTGTCGGAGATAATCTGCGCGTAGTCGCCAAAGAGCTTTTCATATTGCTCTATGAAGAAACAAATTGCCTCGTGGTTAGGCTTGCTAATGTCTGGTTCTGCGGTCAGGTATTCTTTTGTTCCAGGGTTTTTTAGGTAAGCCTTGAGCCGACCGTCGGAACTATCCTGAATCTCGTGCTTGTGATAGAGTTCCTTTGCAATGTGATAGCACGAAATGAAGATGTTGTCAATATATTTGTCCAGAAAATGGTCATCATAATACTCCAGTGCAGACGTCAGATACTCTTTGGAAAGGGACTGCGGTTTTTTCATAATGACCTCGACAAGCCACTCTTTCATTCCCACCCTGAGTTTCTCCCGAAGACTGACCCTGTCGTATTTATATACGACAAAGCCGTTTTTACGTTCCTTGACGAAGGTGAGCTCAAACGGGATTTCCTTTCCTGTGGCAACGAAAAGCAGTGTGTAGTTCAAGTCCTTGCCTACCTCAGCCTTCTTTGCCTTCAACTGCAAGGGGGATTTGTCCGAAATATCGATAAAATCCTGCTCGATGACACAGTCATCACGCCTTTTCTTTTTCCGATGAAAGATTGTCGGGTACCAATAGACGACATAGTAATCCCCGCCACTTGTGCCACTCATACGCAGAAAGACTCATTTTATTTGACGAGCACTCATGGCAATGTAGCTCATTCGGGCATGTTCCTTGCCTTCCTGTGTCGTTCTATAGCGGACACGTGCTAAGGCATCCACACCGTACGCGATGTAGCCTATCTGCCTGAAATAATCGGGTAGTGACTTGTGAATCATCTTTAATGCATCAACGTACCCCGTTGTGTGCTTTAGAATATAATAAAGCCCAAACCTGAGGTCTTTCTCTGGTATTTGTTCCATAAGCTACTTTTCAATGGTGAATTCATACGAAAATCGAATCTTTCTGCTAAAAAATCCGCCTATTTTATTGTAAACCGGTGCAAAGATACATTTTTTTTGCGAATACACAAACTATTTTTTTAAAAAAAAAGTGAGTTAAAAAATAGAAAATAAGTTAAATGGTATAAAATATTCTTTCCCACTTGTTTTTTGACACAAGATTAACGCGAGCTCCATGAAATTAATTGTTTGAATTTTTGGGGATTAACGAAAATTGTTGTACCTTTATAGTGCCAAATACAAAGTAAAAAAATGATTATCAAAAATCCTTCAAAGGTGGTTACATAGCCGGAATCATAAAGAATAAGGTCCTGGCGCAGGAATCTAAGAATCAGCAAGGGTTATAAGGGACGGCGCATGAGTCCCTATAGCGTATAGCACCATGAAGCCCATCGGGCGGTAAGAGGGCAGCTCGTAGAGCCGTCATGTGGAGCCAGCGGAACATGGGCAAGCCCTCCCATATACACCAAAATATATTCATAGCGGACTGCGCCCACCGTTCCAAAGTCATAAAAGAAACGTCAAAACAAACACGATGGTATGTGAAATCGTACCATATAACTTCTATTTGGTATGTTTCAACAAATAGGATGTTCAAATCTAAGTGTGGCGATACAGATCCGTACCGTTGCCATCATGTACGGCGACCAAAGCATGTAGCATACCAACGTCGATACTGGTGAAGCAGAACTTTGTTCGCCTCTGAATGAGTTCGACATTGGTATGCCATGCTGCGCAGAGTGGGACTGATAGCAACAGTACAGATTGCCTTGGAGTGACACGAACAACTTTCAATGTTTTGTTGTTTTCTTGTTGATATGTTTTTATGTTTATATGTACACATATACACATATAATCTTGAATACATTATTATATATATACATATATCTTTGTGTATTTGTATATGTATATACGTATATCAATGTATTTATGTATTCAAAAATACATCGGATGATGTTGTTTCGAATATTTTTAGTACCTTTGCAGCGTCCAAGTAGAGGCTATGCCTGCTACTGTAAATCGGACAAATAACATTTAGTTATATAGAAGCCAATAAGGTACTGCTGCATCGGTAAGCGAAAAGCCTTTGAGTGTTCTTTGGAATGATGACACGACTCTCCTAATCACATCTCGATTTTTGGCAGACTGTCAAGAGCCTTCTTTTTCAGTTCGTCAACGGCGCGAGTATAAACTTGCACGTATTTGAGACTGCTGTGGCCCAGAAGATCGGCAACAACCTTGATATTGGCACCATTGGAAAGTAACTGGGTACCGAAACTATGCCGCCCACAGTGCCAGGTAATATGCTTGGTAATGCCAGCGGCCTTCGTCCACTGTTTCAGGAAGTGATTGCAGTTATCACCGCCATTGTTTGGGGGTAGTTTGAAGATGCGAGTCTCAGAAGTGGCATCTTTGGGCATTTCCCCTACGATTGCCATCAGGGTATCATTCAGGGGCATCACTACGCCGCTTTTGTGGCTGTGGCCCACTGTCTTTTTCTGCCGGAACGATATGATGCGGTTGGCATAATCGACATCACCGTATGTCAATGCTTCGACATCGCAGAACCTGATGCCAGAGAAGCAGGTCATAGCGAAGGCCCGGCGAATGTCCGGATACTTCCAAGTGTAGGGCGTAGAGAAGAGCTGCTGCAGTTCCTCGGCACTGAGGATGTCTTTTACAAGCATATCTTCTTTGTTGTCAAGTACAATTCCCTTACAGGGGTTCTCGCTGAAAAGTCCGTCCTCGACACCAGCGAGGATGACTTTCTTGAAGCGACGGTGAACGGATGATATGCCAGTACCACGATGATGATCTGAAATGTACTCGGCAAACTCTTCCATCATTTTCTTGTTAATGTAGCGTGGTTCTATCCTGATGCTGAAATGCGGGTATTTCTCAGCAAGGAACTTTTTGAAGTCGTTCAGACCCATTTCTATAACGCGGACATCCTTCTTCGTGTATTTCTTGATGTAGGTCTGATAATAATCCAGAAAGTTGACTGATCGCGACTTCTTCAGCCGGTAGCCTTCCTTGTTCTCCAGGAACTCTTGTTCCCGCTCGAAGCGTATCTTTCGAGCCAGTTCAATGGTTTCCTTGTTCTTCTGGCGCTGGGCCTGAGTCCTTGGGTTAGCCATCAGACGCAGAGAAAGCCCTTCCTTTCTACGAATACATGAACCATTTTCCTCCTTATAGCCCACCTTGTATTCGAGGTAAAGGCTATATTCAGAGCCGTCCTTTACAGGTGCTTTGAGCAGGCGAGGATTCCCTGGCTCGATCAAAAGTGCATTTTTCCCTTTTTCTGCCATCTCGTTTTCTTTTGGTTTCACCTGTCTGCAAAGGTAATAAAAAGAATTCAATTAGGGTGTAGAAAAAGTGTAGTTTTTAACCAAAATTGGGAAAATGAGGGTGTTTTAGGAAAGCAAAAGAAAATCAGACGATTGATGTAACCGCCTGATTTTTAATGCTTTTAACCGCTTTCTTTTCTTTTGCTTTCTGCTGTTTTCAGCCTTTAGGTACCCCGACCGCGAATCGAACGCGGAACTAAGTCTTAGGAGGACCTTGTTATATCCATTTAACTATCAGGGCCTGTCTGTTTCTGATTTTGACAGCGGTGCAAAGGTACAACAAAAAAAGGAGAAACGCAAAAGTTTTCTCCCTTTTTTGTATCTGATTAGGTCGCTTTTAGAAAGTCAGCGTGCCGAGCATAGCGTGGTTTTCCTTCTTTTTCTTGCTGCCGAAGGCAACGTTCATACCGAAATTGAAGCTGACGTTGCTGTCGAGGGGAATCATCTTGGCTCCCGTCTTGCCGATCATGTGGTCCATACCCATGAAGACGTTCATGCCAGCCGGATGGAAGTTAAGAATCCAGCCCATGGTTGAGCAGTAAGAAGTAACGGCAAAGTTCACGCCACCGCTGAACCAAGATGTGGGAGCCACGTTAGCACTCAGACGACCTTCTGTCCAGCTGTAGATGCCGTCAAAGCGATGGCTATAGAGCAAACCAGCGCTCAGCTTGTTGTAGAAAGGCATGGGATATTCAAGGCCGAGACGTATGGTAGAAGCCAGTGCTGTGCTCTTGCTACCTCCGCTTTTCTCCTTGTTTTCCTCCAGATGAGCGAAGTCGGCGAGGTCATCGCTGATATTGTCGCCACCATTCTCGAACTTACCATTCACGTATTTCATCTGGAAGCCATCGAATACGAAGGGGTCGCCTGACGACTCAGCCAGCATGGTCTCGCTCCAGCTGATGAAACCGAGGTCGGCAATAGCGGCACTCACCTTCAAGCCGTTGAGCCATTCTACGGAGCAGTCCTTGAACTCATAGATACCGCCCAGGTCGAGGCCTAAACCGAATCCGCCAACGCCGGCACCGTCGTTGTCGAGACCATTCACTTCGTTATAGTACTTGCCGGGAGTAGCCTTGTATTCCTTCTGCTCGGTCTTGAACTTAGCACCTTTCATGTTCAGTTCAGCCTTGGCCTTGCCCTCGAGCGTCCATTTACCGGTATCACTGAGTTTAGCCTTCATGCCTTCCATCGACATGTCAGCGTAAGCTGCACCAATCAGCAGTTTTACCTTGGCACCAACGCGCAGGTTGTCGAAGATCTTACGAGAGTGACCGAGTGCCAGTTCTGCATAGCTCCAACCGCGTAAGCCCATATCATCGAAGGTGTACTCCTTGTTGCTCATGCTTTTCGCAAAGTCGAAGAACGAGTAGGGCATAGATACGCCGAAGTGAGTACGCTCTTTCAGTTCGATGGTGTTGTAACCGCCGATACCCTTAAAACCAACAGAGATAATGGGCAGGTCGAGGTCTAACATCAGGTTGTTGCCGTCCTTGTCGAGACCGCTCATTGCTTCACTGTAAGAGATGTCGGGGTGCAACAGTGTGGTGGTCTTCTTGGCACCGGGCTTCACACCGTAGTCGGGATTCTTGAAGAGCACGTCGCCAATGCCGAACGAGCCTTGCACACGCATGTTGAAGTTGCCCAGAATGGGGATTGCCACATAGCCCTGGTCGTTGCCGTAGGCAGCGTTCATGTCGTGGCGGTACTTGAAGTCTTCGGTGAAATAACCAGAGTTCAGGTCTTGCGCCATCAGGGTTCCAGCCGATGCCGTCAGTGCTGCGGCCAGCATATATTTTCTGAATGATGTTTTCATAATTCCTATATATATAATGGTGTTGAATAATTCTGTTTGCACTTTTGACGGATTTGTTATTTCTTGTCAGTATCGATAGAAACCTCGCCGCTGATGCTGATTTTCAAGTCTTCAATCTTAATGGTATGCTTCTCCTTGTTCAGCGTTTCAGCCTTGTCAGAAGTAGCCTTGGCCTTGAAGGTGATGCCGTTGAACTTGACATCCTTCAGACTCTTCACGGTAGCGTCCTTGGTCAGCTTGATAACCAGGTTGGTGGGGGCTGAACCGTCCAGGTTTGACTTGATCTCATTCGAGTTTTCAAGCTTAATGCCGTTGATGGGGTTGCCGTTCACGTCGACAGCCGTTGACTCAAGCACCAGCTTCAGCGGTGTGTTGTTCGTCACCTTGCCGGTAATCTCCAGTGTGGCATTGTTGCGGAAGTCGATGTCATTGTCCTCAATGTCCTTGTAGAAATCGTCCACCTTGTCATCATAGACAATCGTCGAACCCGGATCAAGGCTCAGCGGAGCACTGAAGCTGTAGGCAGGCTTGATATTGTATAATGTACCAAGCTTGATAGTTCCCTCATACGTGGGATCGGCTTCTGCGTGACAGGTAAAGGTGATCTTGTCAGGAATGTTCTGGAGCAGGTCGGCTATGTCGGTATCGCCGTCATTACCGTCCTTCACAATTGTCTTCACACCAGCAGGAGCGCCTTCAGCGTTGCGGCAGATGTAGAAGGTGGTCTTAGTGCTGCCTGTGGCACCCTTGTGAGGATCTACCACCAGTTGGCTTGCACCTTTCAGGTTGATGGACTTTGTTGTATTATCCTTGTAGATAGCGGTCATCGTAGCGTTGATAATGCCTTGTGCATCGACATCGTTGTCAAGTGACAGGGTGATGCAGGGATTGCTGAGCTTCAGCGAGACGTCATTGTCGGTCAGGAAAGAAGGAATATTATCGCCAATGGTAATGTCGCCAAAATCATCAATGTTGATAGAGGGGTTGAACTTACCAGTTGCTTCAGTAACGGTAATTATCGGATCCAGCTCAACCGCTGCCGTGAATGATACATCGCCTGCTGAGGTACGAGGTAAGGTGATGTCGTTGGGATTGATGGTCAGGTCTACATCTACACTACCATTCAAGGCGTGTGTGCCATTATTGAAAAGCAGGTAGTTGGCAAGGTCTGCTGCTTCGGAAGGGTTCTTGATGAAACCCTCAAGGGCGCTCATCTGCAATTCGATGACGCGTTCTGTGGTAGAGGTGGGTATTCTCTTCAGCGTCAGTATGTTGCCTACCAATCCTGAGCCATCAGCAAGGCCTTCAGTACCGCGCACCAAGGTCGTTTTCATATAAGGAGGCAGTGTGAAGATAGCCTCATGTATGTAATTGACATTGGCACCTTTCAGACCACTCGTGTTCAGGCGAATCTTAACGTCGGCGGCTGCTGAAACGTGTTTGAGCTCAAGCACTGCTTCGTCTTTTGAGCCAGAGAAACTAAATGTTTTCAGATTCTGGTGCCGTTGAATATTGCCAATGGTAGAAGCAACGGTAATATTAGGAATAGCTGGTACGTTGAACGAAACAGTAAAGTTATTGTTTGTCTTACTGTTATCAATCTCATACTTGATGGGGTCGATTTTGATGTCGTCAGCACCCTTCACTTCATTACCGTCCTTATAGAACTCATAGTCGCCATTGGTTTTGATGCGGATACAATCACCTTCCTTCAGCTCGAGCACATCATCGATGGAGATGTCGTCGGTCTTGCCGAGGGGAACTGTGAATTTGTCGAGTTTCACACCAACGGTGGTGTCAACGTCACTCACGTCAATGTCGTCATTGGTAGAGCACCCTACGAGCGTCAAGCCAGTAGCTGCCAGACCGCAGAACATAACAGTTCTCAGAATTTTGTCTGTCTTTTTCATTGCTGGGTTATTTAAGTTAATAATAAATTGTTCCTTTGATTCGTTATATAAATCTGTGCAAATTTAATGTTTTTTATTCGAATTACAAGCAATTTTTATACTTTTTTCAATTGAGATAGTGAAAATATCGTGTTTTTTCTTACTTTTGCATCAAAAATAAAACTAATCGACTTCTTGACAATCAATGAAAAGATTCTCTTTTGTGATTTCCTTGTTGCTGGCATGTACAACCGTTTGGACTGAAAACAGACATTTAGTGGTGAAAGCAGGCAGTGCCGAAAGCCTGTTGCAAACCATAGAAGAAGCCAATCAGACGAATGCCGATTCGGCATCCGAGCGGCTGTTCGTGCTGATTCCCGATGGCTATTATGATTTGGGCGACCGGGTGCTGACGCTGGTCTCAGGCCACAACATCAGTCTGGTTGGACAAAGCATGGAGGGCACCATTATCCGAAATGCACCTGACGTGAAGAACGAGGGCATCGGCAAGACGGCTGTCATCAAGAATACGGGTACAGGGCTGTTCCTGCAAGACCTGACGCTCAGGAACGATCTGGCTTATTATGAAGGCAATGCCGACGGCAGGGCAGTATGCCTGCAGGACAAAGGTACGCGAACCATTTGCAAGCGAGTGTGCCTGCTGTCGCATCAGGATACTTATTACAGTGACAACGAGCGTTGCCAGCATTACTTCGATGAGAGCGAGATACACGGCACCGTTGACTTTATCTGCGGTGCCGGTGATGTTTATTTCAACCGTTGCACGATTGTCACCGAACCTCGGAGTCTGAACGGCAAGGGTCGTGACGTAATTGCCGCTCCCCGTACCTCGCAGACCCAGTGGGGCTATGTCTTCGAGAGCTGCACCATCAAGAACGTGGTGAGCGACTTCCAGTATGCCCGTGGCTGGCATACGAAGCCACGCATGGCACTGCTCCGTACCACGCTGCTCAGCCCTGAGCGGCTGTTGGCTCCCCGTTACGACTCGCGTGGCATGCGAACGGTGGAGAGCATGTTCTATGAGTATCACACCATGGATGCTGAGGGGCGTGACATTACGCCGAAGTCGAATGTGGTGACGTTCACGTTGAAAGACGAAAAGCGCGAACACGAGACGATCCTCACGCCCGAGGCGGCAAACCTCTATACGCTAAAAAAGATTTTCCCTGACTGGAGGCCAGAGAAAATCACTAAAGAGCTGCTGAAGAAGACTGCACGCCTGAAACGGCAGACTTTCGGCAAGTAGAGCGTTATCTTTCATTTTTCATCTTTCGTTTTTCCTCTCTTTTCCCGTTGCTACAGCAGTTCGGGCAACTGGTAGAGCTTCGTGCCGTTCGAGCCTTTCACGAGTATCGTATAGGCCGTAGGCTGCTCAGTCTGAATGGCTTTCTTCACTTCCTCTACATCGCTGAACTTACGGAATGGGCAGTCAGTCTTGCCAAACTCGTCGCCCACCAGCCACACCTCGTCAATCTGCATGCGGTTCAGTTGTTCGACGACACGCTGGTGCTCCTCGCTGCTGGCTTCGCCCAGTTCGCGCATGTCGCCCAGGATGACCATCTTGCGAGGGGCCTCAATCAACTGGAAGTTCTCCAAGGCGGCTGCCATGCTGGAGGGGTTGGCATTATAGGCATCGACAATCAGACGGTTTCTTTGCGTAACAGTCAGTTGTGAACGGCTGTTCGTGGGCTGATAGCTCTCCAGGGCATGACATATTTGCTTGCGGTCGACACCGAAGTTGATGCCTACGGCAATGGCAGCCAGCAGATTGTCAATGTTGTAGGCACCTATCAGTTGCGTCTGCACCTTGTGCCATTTCTGTGAAGCCCCCTGCTCTTCCAGGTCCATCAACGGGCGGCGCCAGCGGAATTTCAGCAGGGGCGAGCATTCCACCACTTCGCCTGAGATGCAGGTGCTCTGCTTCTCGGGGTCGGTAGAGTAGGGCGTCACCCATAGCGAATCCTCGTCTTGCAACTGGTCGACCAGCCATTCATTGTCGGCATCGAGGAAAATCAAGCCGTCCTCTCGGGTACGCAGATAGTCGTACAGTTCGCACTTGGTCTTGATCACCCCTTCAAACGAGCCGAAGCCCTGCAGATGGGCACGTCCCACATTGGTAATCAACCCACACGTAGGCTCTGCCGTCTCTGCCAGCGTCTTAATGTCGCCAGGATGACTGGCTCCCATCTCGATGATGGCTATCTCGTGCTCCTTGTTCAGACGGAACAGCGTCTTGGGCACGCCTACGTCGTTGTTGAAGTTGCCTTCCGTAGCCAGCACGTTGTACTTCTCAGAAAGCACAGCCTTGACCAGCTCCTTGGTCGTGGTCTTGCCGTTGGTGCCTGTAATGGCAATGACGGGAATGTCGAACTGGCGGCGATGCTCGCGGGCCAGGTCCTTGTAGGTCTGCAGGCAGTCGTCAACTTTTATCAGTCTGGAGCTTGGCGCCTCAGTGTGGTGAGCGGTAGCAGACTCTAAACGCTCCGTTCTACACGCTGAACAGTCTATGTCTTCGTCCACGATAGCGTATGCGCACCCTTTCTCCAAGGCCTGCAAGGCAAACTGGTTGCCGTTGAATGAAGCACCTTTCAGGGCGAGGAAGATACTGCCTTCAGGACAGTCGCGACTGTCGGTGGTAATGCACGGGTGCTCCTTGTAGAGCTGGTATAATTCTATAATATCCATAAGTCGATTGCTGATTTTTCATGCAAAGGTAGGGCTTATTTCTTAAACTACTGTCAACATTTAAGTAAAAAAACGTCAATTCTTATACGAATTGCAAATTAATTCGTATCTTTGTCTGCCGAAAATGCTAAGACCATATTACTATTCCTATGAAACAAACTGTTAGAATATTGTGTAAGAATACAGGTCAGTCCGTCGATGTAGAGATGGGCAGCAAACTGCAGGAAGTATATACTGAGTTAGGCTTGAAAATGGATCCGCCGGCACTGGTGGCTCGCGTGAATAACAAGATTGAGGGCATGCACTACCGTATTTATAATCCTAAGACGGTAGAGTTTCTTGACATTACCTCTGCTTCCGGCCAGCGTGCCTATACGCGCACACTCTTTTTCGTCCTGTGCAAGGCCGTCCACGACTTGTATGAGAAATGCAAGGTGGCCATCGACATTCCCGTCAGTAACGGCTATTACGTCGACTTGGATATCGGTCATCCCGTGACCCTCGAGGACGCCGGTATGATTCGCAAGCGGATGAAGGAAATCATCGGTGCCGCCCATTCCATACACCGCTATGAGACGACCACGGAAGAGGCTATCCGCATGTTCGATGCCCTGCACACCTATTCGAAGGTGAAGCTTCTGAAGAGCCAAGGCTCGCTCTATACCACCTATTACGACCTTGATGGATACATAGACTATTTCTATGGTGCCATGCTGACCAACACCTCGCAGCTCTATCTCTTCGGCTTGGAGAAATACTATGACGGACTGCTGCTGCGCATTCCCTCGCGTGAGCATCCTACCGAACTGGGCGAAATCGTGATGCAAGACAAGATGTTTGCCATCTTCAAGGAGCATCATGCCTGGCAGTCTATTCTGGGCTTGCGCACCATCGGCGACCTGAACGAGGTGATAGCTGACGGCCGCTCCAACCTGCTGATTCAGGTGTCTGAAGCCCTGCAGGAGAAGAAGATAGGACGCATTGCCGACGAAATCAGCAAGCGTCATGGCATTCGTATGGTACTTATTGCCGGACCTTCATCGAGTGGAAAGACCACAACGTGCAAGCGCCTGTCGGTGCAGTTGCTGACAAATGGCATCAAGCCCGTACCTATCTCGCTCGACGACTATTTCATTGACCGTGAACTGACGCCTCGTGATGCCAAGGGCGACTACGACTTTGAGAGTATCCATGCCCTCAACCTGCCTTTGCTCAACGAGCAGCTGTCAGCCCTTTTCCGTGGCGAGGAGGTCGAGCTGCCTCGTTATAATTTCCAGCAGGGCAAGAGCGAATGGAGCGGCAATAAACTCCGCCTGCGCGACGATGAGGTGCTTGTCGTAGAGGGAATCCATGCGCTGAACCCCGAGCTGACGGCAGAGATTTCCGACGAGCTGAAGTTCCGCGTCTACGCATCGGCACTGACCACCCTGCTGCTCGATAACCATAATTATATACCTACTACAGACAACCGTCTGTTGCGTCGCATCATTCGCGACCACAAGTATCGGGGCGTTTCGGCCATCGAGACCATTCGCCGCTGGCCGTCAGTCCGTAATGGTGAGAACAAATGGATTTTCCCCTTCCAGGAGAATGCCGACGTGATGTTCAACACAGCCATGCTCTTCGAGCTGGCCGTCATCAAGAGTCAGGCCGAACCGCTCTTGGAGCAGGTGCCGGAGAACTGTCTTGAGTATGCCGAGGCTTATCGCCTGCGCAAGTTCCTGGCTTATATCCGTCCTATTCCCGAAGCACAGATTCCCCCCACTTCCCTGCTGCGCGAGTTCCTTGGTGGTTCCTCGTTTGAGTATTAAGTATCAGTTTTGTGTCCTTTTTGCGTAGATTCTTTGCTAAAAATTCGGTCGTTTCATGGAAAATGACTAATTTTGCAGCCGAATCAACCAATTAGGGATTATGAAGAAAAAACTTTTTGTGCTATCGCTGATGATAGTTTCCGTGGCTACCAGCCTGACGGCCGGTGGCTTGATGACCAACACCAACTACCATATTGCCTTCGATCGCATGATGGCTCGCGGTGCTACGTTCGACATTGATGCTGCTTATTCAAATCCTGCAGGTACCGTGTGGGGGCATGAGGGCTGGCAGTTCTCTCTCAACTTTCAGAAGCCTTGGCAGCACCGCGACATCGAAACCTCGGTGCCTGGCTTCTTGGCTGTGCCGGCAGGCATGCTGCCCGCTTATCCCAGCGGATATGCTGGCGTGAACGTCAATAAGAAGTATGAAGGCATCGCTTCTGCTCCTATCGTGCCGGCACTCTTCGCCTCTTACAAGAAAGACCGTTGGGCTGTTTCAAGCATGATAGGCATTGTGGGCAGTGGCGGCTTTGTGAAGTATGACGACGGTATTCCTATGTTCAGCACATTGGTCATGGCAAAGCTCTTCGATGCTACAAAGGCCATGCCGGCTGCCATGGGCGGTCCTGTCACTCCCGACAAATACACCATCGACTCGAAAATGGAGGGTAAGCAATATATCTTTGGTGGTCAGGTGAACTTCGCCTATCAGATTACCGACTTCCTTTCGGCAGCCGTTGGCGTGCGTGCCAACTACTACGACGGTTTCAATCGTGGTCATGTGATTGCCAATATGGGCGGTGCAGACCTCATCAACCTCCAACTGGATTGTCTGCAAAAAGGGTGGGGATTTGCTCCTATCGTAAGTGCTGCTTTCAACCAGGGACCACTGACGGTAACTGCCCGTTATGAGTTCCGCACCAAGATCAATACCGAGAACGATACAAAGACACTCGAAGCTACCATCAAGAATACCGACCCTGCAACGGCTGCTGCCATGCCATACATCACGGGTGCTACCGCTTTAGCCCAGTTTGGCGACAAGGTAGATGCTTATAAAGATGGTGTTAAGACCCGTTACGACATGCCCTCGCTGCTGTCCGTGGCAGTGGGCTATGAGTTTACCGACCGGTTGCGTGCCACTGCCGAATATCATTTCTTCGACGACAAGAATGCCAAGATGGCAGGCAACCGTCAGGAGACCTTGTCTGGTGGTACCAACGAGTTTCTGCTGGGTGTCGAGTACGACATCAACGACCGGTTCACCGTCAGCTGTGGCGGTCAGCGTACCGACTATGGGCTGAGCGACGACTATCAGCAGAACACCTCGTTTGCCTGCGACAGCTGGTCGGTAGGCTTGGGCGGTGCATGGAACATTACCGACAAGATTCGTCTGAATGCCGGCTATTTCATCACCATCTACAGTGACTACGAGAAGTCGTTCGCTGCCGGCACTCCTGGCACGGGCGGCTATTATGCCACGGGCTATGCTGCCAAGGAGACCTATTCGCGCACGAACAATGTGATTGGTCTGGGTATCGACTATAAGTTCTAAGTGACTCTTTAGAAGGTAAAAAAAAGGAGTAGTCATTGATTTGGCTACTCCTTTTTTTTGATTATCTTTCTGTTGACATTAATAATTCCATTATTTCAGCAGGTGTAACCACAATAGGTGTTTTGGGGAAATGCTTAGTGTTGCCTGTTACAAGGTAAGCATCTTCTTTCGAAAGAGCCACTTCATAGAAAACAACATCCTTTGAATCTGGGAATACCTCTGAACTGGAGACACGTTGACTGTGAATTCCAACCTGTTTCAAGGTTTCCATGAAATGAGAAATATCTGACTCAGCAAAACCAAATTTAGGTCGATGTAAAACCTCTGTATATTCTCTGATGATCTCTTCATTATACAGCGGGATGATTTTCTTTGCAAAAATCGCTTCCATTACCTTGAAAGTCGCTGATTGAATATGATGAGTAAGCAATGCTGATACCCAAACGTTAGTGTCAATAACCGCAAAGATCATAATGACAGTTTTTCTTGTTCTGCTCTTTCTAAGCGTGTCTGACGAATTTCTTCATTAATTTCCTCAAGTGTCATGCCCTGAAGTCCATTTTTGCAGGCAGACTCTCTAAGTGCATAAAAGGCATTCTTGAAATTATCACTGGTACTTTCCTGAGAAGCCTTAATTTCAAACGGAATCTTTCTGTACATGACAACAGCTTTTGCAAACACATTGATTGCAGTGTTCGCACTCATGCCAAACTCGGCGCATAGAGCGTCGAATGAGGCTTTGATAGCAGAATCCATACGGACAGTCATTGATACTTGTGCCATAATCTCGACGTTTTTTTTCTATATTGATGTCATTCTGTGTGCAAATATACATAATCTTTTTCATTCTGCCATCATCTTGACGTAAATTTTTTGCTTTTCATCAGTTTCCTCAATGCCCTTTTCAACAACAGCGAAAGGGAGATTGAGGTTGTTCATTTCCTTTTAATAAGCGAACTTATCAAAAAGCCCCGCGCTCCTTTGCCTATATTCAAGGCGTTCGTGAGGAGTCGCGGGGCTTTTGCTATGACGAGGTTGGCACTATTCCAACCAGTTATCTTCTTCGTCGTCCCACATGGCGCTACGAGAGCAAAATACATCACCATAGTCTTCCGATGTCTCAACATCTACTGACGCAAAATCAATCTTATTTTTAAAAATAGAACCTCCAAGTAACGGATTGGATTGAATGACATACTTTTCTGTCATAGGGGATATATATATCTTTCTCATGGTCATCTCTCCTTTTCTTTATTTAATTACAACTTTTCTACCATTTACTATATAGATGCCTCTACCAGACTTCTTGACTTTCTGGCCTTGAAGATTATAAACATCTTTAGCATCTTTGTCAACCATTCTGACGAAGCCCATATCTGTTGTTTCCCCTTCATCGTCAATGACAATGGACAAACGAGATGCAGAGGGATCTGAGACTTCAATATAGGCCCGATAGCCCTTGATGGATGCAGAGCTATTCCCTTTACCAAGTTTACATGTAGTGGTAATGCCATATTTACCATTCATTTCTGGTGCTGCAATCGGGTCAAAGGTTCCAATGAATGAAGCGTAACCCTTTGTTTGGGTTATGTTAGAACTTGACCATCCTGAACTTGAAGCATATACAGAAACGCTTTTCAGTAAAATGTTATCTGCCACTTCATCTGCATGTGTTGTATATACAAGATATGGAGTACTCACAGAATAACTTGTCGTTTTCTTAAAGCTCAAATTACCATCACTATAATTGTCAATTTGATAAACAGTGCAACCGCTTCCAAAAATCTGCTCCAGATAAGTGTCTGTCAATTGGAAAGGGACACAAATCGTGTTCCAACCATTCTGAGCAGAATATTTGAACCATACAACTTTAGAATAAATAGAAGATTCTTTATTTGGACTGGAAGCCTCATCAAGAATATCCGTCGGCATACTCATTGTAACATTGCGCCACCCTGTTTCAACATAGGAATCTCCATCATTATAGATAATCTTGAACTTCATCTGTTTAGATGTCTTTTCCTCTGTAGGCATAAATGTTAATTCTACATCTTCGTCACGATTCCCATCAATGTCTTGACTCGACTTCACTGCCACTACAACACCATCGTAAATAAGTTGTAAAGTATATGTTTCTCCCACTCCACCTAACTCACTCACTTTAGCCTTGGCTTTATAGTCACCTCCCACCGTTCCAGAAGATAACATTGTTGAAATGGATACACCCATAAGGTGTTCTGGATCAGCAGGCTCTATGCCGATAAAGTTATCAATAGCACAGTTGTTACCCGTAAACTGCAACCAATAATAATCATCAGAAGGAGCTGTGAAGGTTTTTCTACCAGATTCAGTGTAGGTAGCATAGTTAGTGGGGGAACTATTGCGATTTGTCTTATAGTATTTTAAAGTGAGACTTCCTGTGACAGTCACATCAAAACTAACTGTTTCGTCCTTTTTCATATACAGGCGTGGTGAGCGCAACTCATAAGAGCTATTTGTTGCACTTGCTTTCCCTTCATTGCCAGAACGTGTCGTTGACCAATGGTCATCTTTATTATACCATGTATCAGGTATACCGCTAAAGAAAGTCTCCCAGGCATCAATAGGTGTGAACGAAAGCTCTGTGGCATTCCAATTACTATAATTGCCACTGCCATAATCTGCACGGATACGGGCATAATAGGGCGTTCCAGCCGTCAAGCCCGTGATGGTGTAAGGATTGGTACTGATTTCATTAACTAAGGTTCCTTCACTTGCTGGGTTAAAGCCTGATGATGTAGAGTATTTGATCTCCCAGGCCGTTGCCGCAGTTCCTGTACCATTAGTCCAGCTAAGCGTTGCTGTGGTACCAGTAAAGCTATCCAACGTCAAATCGACAGGTGCCGGATACTGCTCGGGGGTAGTGAAACTTATCGGACCAGTCCAGGCACTTTGGTTTTCAGAGTCAATATATGCACGAACATAAGCGTAGTAGGTGGTGCTTTCGCTTAGTCCTGATAGGGTATATGAATTAATTGTTACAGGGTCATCGCCTGCCATTGTGCCCTCTTCATCAGGATCAAAGTCGGCTCCATTATTGTATTTTACCTGCCAAGTGGTCTCTTCGCCGCCAGTCGTCCAGCTCAGAGAAGCAGAATTATAAGTAATGTCAGAAGGTGTTAAGCTGGTAGGAGCAGGACAACCTTCAGGTGGATCTACTAAGTCGATAGTTTCTATATAGACATACAAAAATTCGAATCGAATATAGTGATTGCCAACAATATTATTTGTTATTGTAAATGTACTGTATTTAGTGTTGTCTGTGGGATTTACGGTTTGAGCCGTACTCCAATTTACATTATCTGAGGAATATTGCACTTCTATTTTAGGCGTTGCAGATCCGCTTGTTCCACATTTTTTTGCAGAAAGAGCAATTGACTGACCTGACGTAATGGTGATTTTTTCCGTTGATGTGTACCATGAATAATCTGATGTCGCACTGAAATTATTCAAATTATATGAAGAACTTGGAGTTAAAGTTGCAGTGGATACAACGCCACTACTATTAACTTTTGTATATCTCCATCCAGTTTTTACAGCTTGGTCGATATAGTCAAAAATACTCGTTCCCCATGCAATATTACCCCCCCCTATTATCATAATAACGGTGAGCAAGAAAGCTCGTACGAATAGGGCATTGCCCATTGAAATAAATTTGAATGTTTTCATATTTTATAGATTGTTTAAAGTTATTGTTTAGGTTGAGCGATTGTTTTGTATGGTCGCAAATATACGAAAAAAAAGTGAAACTGCAAGAAATTGCAGGGGAAAAAATGAAGAAATGAAGAAAAAAAACTTTGGTTTTTGATGATTTTATATTAAAAAGGCGTCAAAAAGTTACGGTTAAGGCGTGAGAAATCACTCCCGCAATGAGATTGATAGTATGAATGGAATGGGAAGAACCAGATGGGGAATGATTATTACAGATCCTCTATTTCTTTCTGCATGAGTCCTGTAACGTCTGCAATTTGACTTATAGATAATGATGTTTTTTTGAGCTTTCGGGCAGTCTCAATGGCTATTTTGTATTCGTCATTTTCCATTTCTGAAAAAATGTCTTCTTCCCTTTCCCATTCGCTCCAATCGGTTTCTAAAAGATAGCGGTTGATAATCTCTGACATAGGAGCCAAATCTTCATTTGCAGTCTGCCACAACTTTTGATTCGATATGCTTGCATAACCATGAACGAGTACATTGCGCATTCCAATGATATGACGCCAAGGAAGTTCGTTGTGAATCATGCGAAAATTCCTGGTTAGCAGATTTGCAGCCTCTCCTATAATTTCAACATTCTTCATAACGGCATAATAACGCATGGTGTCCTTTACAAAATCGTCGAACGTCACGCCTTTCATGTACTGTTGGACATTATCGATGCTTTTCAGAATGTCCTCTAATCTCCCTTTATCCCTGCTCCTCTCGCGCATAGATTAATTTTTTGTCTCTATTTACACTTTCTGTAGCAAAGGGCTTTAAAGTACCCTCTTCAACAAGGTCAACTTTGCGGCCTATCAGATCTTCAAGGTCACACATGATTCCAGTAAACTTCAGCAATCCAATAGGATGCTCACGATCCAGTTCCACAAGGATGTCAACATCGCTCCATGGCTTCTCCTCGCCTCTTGAATATGAGCCGAAGAGCCATGCTTTCACAACAGGTTGGGTCTTGAAATAGTTGGCAATGTTTTGCTGTACCGTTTGAGAAATCATCTGCTTATACTGTTTTCTTGGGGCAAAGATACGAAGTTTATCTGAAAGAACCAAAAAAAACAATTACTTTTGAAAAATCTTTAGTCACCCCATTCCTATGGTGAGCGCAGCCTCGAGCTCCTCGGCTGAAAGGCGCAGGCGGAACTGGCCGTTCTGGGCAATGGAGATATTGCCCGTCTCTTCTGAAACGATGATGCACAGCGCATCGCTCTCCTGCGACATGCCCAGGGCGGCACGATGCCTCAGTCCTAAGTCCTTGGGAATGTTCAGACTGTGAGACACGGGCAGAATGCAGCCGGCAGCCTTGATGCGGCGGTCGGCGATGACCATGGCACCGTCGTGCAGGGGCGAGTTCTTGAAGAATATGTTCTCAATGAGCCGTTGGTTGATGGAGGCATCAATTACTTCGCCTGTCGACACGATATCGTCGAGCGAGAGATTGCGCTGAACGACCATCAGGGCACCAACCTTGTTTTTCGACATGCTCAGACAGGCCATCACGATGGGCATGATGAGGCGCTTCAGCTCGTTCAGATTGCTGTTGCGGCTACTCTTGGGCGAGAAGAAATTGATGATGGTGCGCACGCGCTGGTGAGCACCGATGTTGTAGAGCACCTTGCGGATGTCCTCCTGAAACAGTACGATGATGGCTATCACGCCTACCGACACCAGCTTGTCGAGAATGGCACCCAGCAGGCGCATTTCAATAATCTGTGCCACGAACACCCACACCACGATGAAAATGAGAATGCCCACGAACACGTTGATAGAGCGCGACTCGCGCATCAGCCGGTAGATGTAGTAGAGCATCAGGGCTACCAGCAGTATGTCGATGAAGTCTTTTAGCCCGAAATCGAAGAACAACATGTTTATTTACGATTTTACGATTTTACGATTTACGATTTTACGATTTACGATTTCCCGATTTGTCCTTTGAGTGCTTCGTAGAGTCGGCAACATTCTGCGGCTTCCCTGACATCGTGGACGCGAAGGAGGGAGGCTCCTTTCATCAGTGCTATGGTGTTGAGCATGGTCGTCGCGTTCAGCGATTCGTCGGGCGTGCAGTGCAGCAGCCGGTAGATCATCGATTTCCGCGACACGCCTGCCAGCACGGGCAGGCCCATGACCTGCAGCTTCTCCAGCTGAGACATGACCTCATAGTTCTCTTCCACCGTTTTGCCGAAGCCGAAGCCCGGGTCGAGGATCAGGTCTTTCTGACCGTAGTCGCGCAGCTGCTGCACTTTCTGTGCCAGTGTCAGCAGCATGTCGCGCAGCGAGGCGTCCGTCGAGGTCAGTATGTAGGGCACGCCCAGCCGTGCTGCCATGCGGAACATCGTCTCGCTGCCCCCGCTCACATCGTTGATGATGTCGGCTCCGAACTCCTCTACCGCCATGCGTGCCACGTCGGGGCGGAACGTGTCGACCGACAGCGGTACGTCAGGATGGTCTCTTCGGACGATGGCAAGTGCCCTTTTCAGTCTTCCCATCTCCTCTTCTTGCGAGGGCAGTTCGCCGCCCGGTCGCGTAGAGCAACCCCCCACGTCGATGATGCTGCCTCCCTGAGCCACGATGTCGTGTGCCCTGAGTGCTATGGCAGTCTCCGTCTGCATGCGGCTCTCGGCATAGAACGAGTCGGGCGTGGCATTCAGAATGCCCATCACCCGGGGCCTGTCGAGGTTCAGGAGCCGTCCGTGAATATTTATTGTATATTTCTTGATATGATCAATCACTTGCTGTCTTTCCATAAAAGTGTAGTCTTTATCTCGGTGCAAATGTAATGATTTTTTTGTAAATAGTATGTTAAAATGAGAAAAAATGCTATTTGGGGGTTAATATGGGGTTAGCTTCAGGTTAATATGCCGGATGAGAAAAATCTTCGGAAACCCTTGTAAATACAGGGATTCCTGAATGAAGGGTTAATATGTTAATATCTTTTTGAAACGCAAGTGTGGCGACTGCGCAATAGCTATCGTCTTATCTCGCAGTTCGAATCGAATTATCACGCACTTCGAATCGAATTACGAGACACTTCGAATCGAATTACGACGTAATTTGAATCGAATTACGAGGTAATTTGAATCGAACTGCAAGGTAATTTGACTCGAACTGCGGAATCATTTAAATCGGACTGCAGAATCGTTTAAATCGGACTGCGGAATCATTTAAATCGGAACTGAGAATAAAAACGATAGAAAAACCAAATAAAAAATTTGCTTTTTTCAGATATTATCCTTAATTTTGCCGCAATTATCATACAATAACTTTACATTCCATGTCTATCTGGGTTATTTTCAAGCTGCTCGGCTCGCTCGCACTTCTCATGTTTGGTATGAAGTCGATGAGTGAGGCATTGCAGAAGATGGCGGGTCCGCAGTTGCGACACGTCTTGGGAGCCATGACCACCAACCGCTTTACGGGTATGCTGACCGGCACACTCGTGACAGCCTCGGTACAGTCTTCAACAGCTACAACGGTGATGACCGTCTCGTTTGTCAACGCCGGACTGCTCACGCTGGCACAGGCCATCTCGGTCATCATGGGTGCCAACATCGGCACGACGCTCACCGCATGGATCATGTCGGCTGGTATGTCGTTCGACATCACTGCAGCCGTCTATCCGGCTTTCTTCCTGGGCATTATCCTGATTTATCAGAAACGATACCGCTATATCGGTGACTTCCTCTTCGGCCTGTCGTTCCTGCTCTTGGGCTTAGGTACCCTCCGTGCCACGGGAGCCGAGATGAACCTGGGCGAGAATCAGACACTGCTCCACTTCTTCGCTTCGTTCGACCCCACCTCGTTCGTCACCACCATCATCTTCCTGCTCCTTGGTGGCATCCTCACCTTCTGCGTGCAGTCGTCGGCAGCCGTCATGGCCATCACCATGATTCTCTGTTCGAGCGGTGCCCTGCCTATCTACCAGGGTATTGCGCTGGTGATGGGCGAGAATATCGGAACGACCGTCACGTCGAACCTGGCAGCCCTCTCTGCCAACACGCAGGCCCGCCGGGCAGCCCTGGCCCACATGTTCTTCAATGTGTTCGGCGTGCTCTGGATCCTGTTCATCTTCCGTCCGTTCATCGACATGGTCTGCGGATGGGTGGGCTACGATACGGAAATGACAAAAGAAGCCGTGGGTGCTGCCGCCTTCCTGGCCAATTCTGCCAAGCTGAGCTTTGTGCTGGCCGCCTTCCACACCACGTTCAACGTGGCCAACACGTTCATTCTCATCTGGTTCATTCCGCAGATCGAGAAGTTCGTATGCTGGGTCATCAAGCCCAAGCGCGTCGACGAGGAAGAAGACTTCCGCCTGCATTTCATTACTGCCGGCTTCATGAAGACCCCCGAGCTTTCGGTGCTCGAGGCTCAGAAAGAGATTTCGTCCTTCTCGGAGCGCATGCAGCGCATGTTCGGCATGGTGCAGGAACTGCTCAACCTCTCGTCGAGTGCATCGAACAAGGACAAGAACAACGAGCAGACGTTCAACAAGCTCTATTCGCGCATCGAGAAGTACGAGGGCATCAGCGACAACATGGAACTGGAGATTGCCAAGTACTTGGAGAGCGTCAGCGATGCCCACCTCTCTGACGACACGAAGGCGAAGATTCGTGCCATGCTTCGCGAGGTGAGCGAGCTGGAGTCTATCGGCGATGCCTGCTTCAACATGGCTCGCACCATCAACCGTAAGTTTGCCGCCAAGCAGGACCACTTCATCGAGAAGCAGTACGAGCATCTGCACCAGATCATGGGGCTCACCGACCAGGCCCTCACGCAGATGAACCAGCTGATGGGCGGTCGCAAGGAGTCGTTCAACGTGAACCGCACGTTCAACATCGAGAACGAGATCAACAACTACCGCAATCAGCTGAAGGCGCAGAACATCATCGATGTGAACAACCACCTCTACACCTATGCCGAGGGTACCATCTATATCGACCTTGTCAACGAGTGTGAGAAGCTGGGCGACTATGTCGTCAACGTTGTTGAGGCTCGCATGGGAACCCGTCAGCGCGAGGCATAAGAAGGTTCAGTTGAAACATATCGGTTGAAATACAATCACTTACGATTAGAGAGTATAGCTATAAAGGTTATGCTCTCTAACCATTTAAAGTATGCCACTATTTTTCTCTCTCCACAACTTTTCTGGTGCGGTCATTCGCCGAACGGATGATGTTCAGGTCCTTCGTCGGCCTGCTGATGCGATAGCCATTCAGATTCTGAAAGTCACGAAAAAAATTTCGTCTGAGTTCTTTTTATATTAACATCGAAAAGACCGAAAGTCACGAAAATCTTTCGTTTGTTTTGTGTGTTTCGATGTAAAAAACAAAGGAATAACATCGAAAAGAACGAAAGTCACGAAAATCTTTCGTTTGTTTCGTGAGAAATCGTGTTAATATCCTCCCCAAATGTGGTTTTTTGAATTATTTTTTGTACCTTTGCAGCCAAAAGGTTGCGAGAACGGGCTGCGCCTCAGCAATTGGAACAAGTTCCATTGCGTTCAGCTTGCACCGTCCTTGCACCGTGAAACGTAAAACGACGCAAGTCTATGACTACACGACGCGAGAAATCCAAGCCGCAGAAGCCGCAAATCAACAAGCAGTTGGAGACGGCGCAGGAGCCATCGAAACCGATGGTGAATCCACGTAAAGAGAAGTTTGCAGACTTCTTGATTGACGTTGCTAAATATGTGTTCACAGGTGTAATTATCACTTCACTCTTCAATGATATGACAGACAAAACCACCCTGTATTTTGCAGGTATGTTTATCGTCCTCATTTCACTTACAGTCGGATTAGTTTTAACCAATAAAAGAAAGGACAAGTAATATGGGAGTTTATTTAGGAGCAATCATGGTGGGCGTACCTGGAATCATATTCCTTATTTATTGCCTCACCCCGAAAGGAAAACGCTGGATGAAAGCCAACGGTCTTCTCTAAGCGTTCGCTCAGCCTCACACACACATTATCCGCCGAGATTCTCAACCGATGAGAGCCTCGGCGGTTTTGCTTTCAGCGAAATTGCTCACCCTCGGCAGAATGAGCAAGCTCTTCTGCCCTCGCTTAATCGGATAGCACTATTCTGTATCTTCACACACATACTCCGGACGGTCGTCGTGCTCGTTCGCGCTAATCTGGACGTCTTGAAAACGGATGTTGCGGGCGTGACGCACGAAGAAACCGTGGGCAGGCAGCCGCCCCCACATCGTGGCTTCGGGATACTCCCTCTCTTTCTCGTCGGTGGGGATGGCGGTCTTCTTGCCGCCGCCACGATGGCTGATGCGAATGTTGCGCAGGGTGATGTCTTCAACGCAGTGGCCCGGCAGACCCGTGATGCTGCTGCCAACAGAGCCGGCATCACTCACGGTGATGTCGCTGAGGGTCACATGGCGCAGCGTGCCCACCTGGTTGATCTGCTGACCTTCGTAATAGCCACGGGCACGGTTGCCCAGACGAATGAAGATGGGCACCTCGGTTCCCTCGGCCACGATGTTGCTCACCAGCACATTCTCCAACACACCGCCGTCGACCACTTCGAGCGAAATGACCGAAGTGCCCCGGTCGTTGCCGAAGAACTTAGAGCTTTGGTCCTCACTGGGCTTCACCACGATGCCGCTGATGGAAATGTTGCGATAGCCGCCGTTACTCTCTGTACCTAACTTGATGGCATTGCAGTGGCTCGACACGATGCAGTTGCTGATGCGCACGTTCTCGCACAGACGGGGCGAGGTGCTCTTCAGCGTGATGCCGTCGTCGTCGCTGTCGGCCAGCATGCCCGTGACAATCACGTCGTGACAGCCGTCCAGGTCGAGCGCGTCGTTATTGTAGTTGTTGCGGTTGAACACCTTGATGCCGTCAATCTTCACGCGGTCACAGGCCAGATAGTGCTGCATCCAGCAGCCCGAGTTGCGTAGCGTGATGTCTTTTACGGTGATGTCCTCACTCTGAATGAAGCGCAGCAGATGGGGGCGCGTGATGCCCTCGTCGTTCCACGACAGCTTTTCAAACGCCGAGCCGCGTCCGTCGATGGTTCCTGTTCCGGTAATGGCCACATGCTGCACCTGGTCGGCATAGATGAGTTGAATGGTGGTGGTCTGCGTTCGCAGTGATACGTAGTCGCTCTTCATGGGCTGGTAGTCCTTCAGCAGGGTTGAGCCATAGAGCGTTGCACCCTGTTCCAAGTGCAGATTGACATGGGAGCGTAGCACCAGACTGCCCGTCTTGTAGTTGCCTGTGGGTATCACCACGCGACCGCCGCCGCTGCGCGAACAGTCATCGATGGCCTGCTGAATGGCAGCAGTGGACAACTGCGTCGTGTCGGTCGTGGCACCGTAAGTCGTAATCAGATAGTCGGCAGCATGTGCTGTAAATATGTTGCTGACGAATAGGAAGGTTAATAGAATCTGTCTCATGTCGAAGTTTTTAGTTATTGTGATATCTACGAAAAAGCCCCGGCTCATGGTAACTACCATTTGCGGGATTCATAATGAAAGGAGGAGTGGTACCTCCAGTATCACACCGAATCCCGCATTTATCGGGTTTTTGAGAGATTTTTGATACCCATTTTTGAAGTGGGTATCAAAACTTGTCAAATTTTTTCGTTTACGATGTTCAAAGAACGAATTTGTAGATGCAAAGGTACAAATAATATTTGAATGTGACAACACGTGACATAGTTCATTTTCTGTTGGGTGGCAGAATTTAATTATTTTAAGGATACAAACTAAAAATCGGCAAAAATTTTGTTATTTGCCGTTTTTTAGTTACCTTTGTACCGTCTTTAATATCATGGTGAAATGGTAGGAGTAAGCGACATCATCTTGAACTATGCTTCCAGTCTCCCGCAGTTTTCAGTCGATGACATGCCGGTGGCTGTTACTTCAGGTATCGATAGGAACACGTTAAGCTGGCATCTGAGTAACCTGTGCCGGAAGGGTAAGTTGCGCAGAATTGGCCGTGGTGTCTATACGTCTCAGCCTGCTAATACATATAATGTAAAGGCCAGTTCAAAGGCCCGCTCAATTTACCGGGCTTTAGCAAGTCGTTTTCCATTTGCAGACTTTTGTGTGTATAGCGGAAGTGTCATTGTACCATTGTTGCATGATATGACACCGAATAATAATGTGTACATTGAGACAAACCGGGAAGTGACGGAAAGTGTTTTTAATCTGCTGCTGCCAAAGTATCAGGGCCGGATATTCATTTCACCAACCAAAGAGATTGCGACCACCTATATTGACCTTGGTAAAGAGAACATCATTGTAAAACCGCTGGTGACTGAGGCTCCCTTGACGCTTGACGACAAGGTGCCAGTTCCGACATTGGAGAAGCTGCTTGTTGATACAAGGGTAGATGACGATTTCTACTATTTGCAGGGCTATGAGAATCTGGAAATGCTGAGGACTGCCATAAGTCATTACGATGTGAACAAAAATCGACTACTAAGGTATGCAGACCGCAGGAACGCGAAAGACTCAATAATTAAGGATATAGAGACCATACAGAATAATGATTAGGAAAGAATGTTTTGAAGAGGAGTGGATTGAGAAAGTCTGCTCTAACCACAGGTTCCGGCATCCTGCCTTGGTCGAGAAGGTTATCAGGGCCTATTTTTACTGGATTAAGACAAGTGAACTGCTTATGTGAAGAAGCGAAGATATACAGTCCACAATCAGAGACAGCGGCACCTCATTCTGCATTATGCAGAGTGAGGTGCCGCTGTCTTATGTTGTCGCCTGATGTCATTCCCTGTGCCAATACTACTGTCACATGGTGTCTTTTGAAGTCATCTGTGGAAATGTCATTTGGAAAAATTAAAGAGGAATAAAGTAATTGTATCTAATTAATTTATAACGATTTAGGTTTATAAAATAATCAAATAACTATATTTTGCTGTCACGCAAAAACTTCGTATGCCGCAATAATAAGGTGTAATTTTGTATCGAAAATCAAGAAATATGCAGATAATGCAGACCATTTTTTTGAGAGCAATAGTATACAATAATATTATGGCAAGGAAGATAAAGAGAATGAAGTTGTTCATGGATATGGAAATCAATACCCAACGAGTCATAAAAGCGAAGAAAAGTAAAACAAGGGAGGGCTATCGTAGTCTTGCCGAGGCTTATAATAAGAATCATGGGAGAAATGACAACAAATATATTAGCGTTTCTCTTGATGGCCGTCCAGATGAAGTTTGCCTGTATTGTACCACCTATGACCATTATCTTGAATGGAAAGCAAAGCAAGTGAAACACTCGATGCTTATAGGTGAAATAAAAAAAAGCCCGTCAAAAGACCAGATTGGAAGGCTAAGAAGATTATCTCTATGCAGAAGACATACTGTGACAATAAAAGAACTGTCAGATATTACCTGTTTGGCCGAATCTACAATTAGGACTTATCACAGACGAGGCATCATTTCTTACATACCTGAAAGCCTGAATGGAAAAGTAAGGATAATCTCAGTAAAGGAAACATTGAACAAACTAAAATTTTTTTGAAATTTTATTGTTCATTTTTTTGCTATATTATAAATAATTAGTAATTTTACGGCCGATTCTCAAAGTCATAATCAGTCGGCACCATCGGACGTGTTCCGTTATCGCCCACAGTATGATGACAGCCTACGCCGAGCCAAGAGAAGCAGAATCTTTCTGATGAAGCCAACCGAGGCGGGCAACATCGGATGAGCTTAAAAGCAAACCGCATGAGGTGGGAATGAGAGTCACTACTTTATGTAGAAAAGGCGTTTACTCAACGCTTCATCGCTACACTCCAAACTTCGAACACTTGGAATCCCTGTAGCAGATGTAGCAATGGTAGATGACCCGGGATGTGTGTATACGCATCCTCTTTCGTAATAACAGATGCAGCAATGTGTCGTGTCTATCTATTCGTTAGGGGTACTATATTCATATCGGCGTGGGCTTCGAAGTTGCTTATCTTAACAGGGTGGCAAGTTCGAAGGCCAGGAGTGTGAGATAGGTAACGAGTACGGATCTCACGCTTTTTTTGTATATTGTAGTCACCAATAACCTAAAAGAGACAAGCTTACAAAGGGATCCATAAGCACTAAAGGGAATGAAGAACCAATATCTTCCGATTATCTCAAATTATTAAAAGCATATGGAAAGAATGGTAAGTAAATTTAATTTGGCACAAGTGGTAATAGCTGCATCATGCGTGCTGTCTCTAAGTAGTTGTTGTGAGACAGGAGTGCAACTGTCAACAGTGGAAAAAGTTGCTCTCTATTATTTAAAAGATGTAACAGCCCCAAATGAACAAGATTCTATTGAAGCGTATTTCGATTTTTCTGATGGGATGAATTGGGCTTATCAAAATGAGACGACCAAGAACATTTTGAAAGATATTGTTAATAAAGTTTCTAATGAGGAAGGAGCAAAGATATACTCTTTGGCAGACGACAGAATAACTTTGCTTCCCGAGAAAACCACTACTTTATTTAATACTATTATGAATTCTGATTCTTATTCTAAGCAGTATGCTCCAATAGAGAAGGTATTGGAGCAAATAATTAAAATGAATCATAATGCTTTACTGGTAACAGATTTCGAAGAATACACCCCTGATGGAAAAATTCAGACATCTGCTTTTGCTTCCAAATATTTTGAAAAATGGATTAGGCGTGGTTACGATATCAAGTTCTACATTACAGATTATGCTGAAAAATCTCGTACCAAGCATCTTTATTATATCCTATTCAATAAGAAAGACCATACTCTTCAGGCAAAAGTTGAAGATGCCATCAAGAATGATCCCAAGAATTATAAGGAGTTTCTTCTCTCCACAAACCCATGCCAGCTGACTACTAATTATCCTGGTGTTGCCTACGGAGGATGTTACCATGATTCATCTGGTCAAGACAACGTATCTGGCACAGACGAATCTGGCACATCAGAAAGTTATTGCAACTTTAACATTGAGGGATATACTGCGACAATTCTTCAGAATTCCCGTTTTTTCAAGAGTATACCTCAACTAAATGTGGAGTATTATCCTATGGGAGCTGATTGGCCTAGTATCGTAAAAAATGCTAAAGACGCCAGTGATCTTGCCATGGGCAAAGATAGATACACCGACCTCTTTCGTAATCTGTTTGTTGACTTGACGAATCAGGATTCATATATCGTGAGCGAATTAGATGTTATTGCTACTGATGTTCAGCAAGACATGGATACGTACATTAATAGTCTGATACCTCAAATAGTGGGCAAACCTGAGATGGTTGACGATGGAGTGGGTGGAAAAGTTGCTCAACCCACCAAAGAACAGGCTCCTTATTATGACGAGAAAGGGAATGTCCTTCCTGATTACATTTACGAAAATCCGTTGCCAACACCACAGATACTAGATGTGTTTGAGCTAAATAAGACACTTTTTGAGAACACTAAGAAGATAGACCCTAGCAAAGTGGAAATAGCTGTTGATTTGAAGTCTAGTTTTAGTGGTGTCATTGGAGGTTATACACCTGGTGACATGATACGTTTGGATATAGTAATAGACGATTGTGAACCAAACACAGAAAAATTAGAAACACTTTTTAGTTGGGATGGTAATACCAGTCTGGCTGATGCGATTAAAAATACACTTCAGAACCTGAACCCCAAAAATCGTGTAATTTATTCTTATTTCATAAAAACCTTAAATTAATTTAATAATAATCTTAAAATATTATCTATCATGCAAACTTCTGTAGTATCAGCCTATGTTATAGGCATCGTAGTGTTTATCGTCATGTTGCTCATCGCAGCCGTAGTAGCTAATGCCATTGCCTATCAACCGGGAACTACCCCGACTGACCCAGGCAAACGTAAGACATGGTTCTGGATTTTAGGTGTCTTAACGCCTGTTTTAACATTTTTCTTGGCCTACTTTATCGTTTATACAGGCATAAAGATGCACAACGTGCAGGAAAAATACATGATGGCCATGTGCATTTCGACGGCAATGTCTTTTGTCCTCTATGTGGTATCGGGCTTTGCATTGAGCAAGATATTCAAACACGGAAAACTTCATCACTGGTTTAGCTAACGATTGAATATATGAGCAAATTTGTAATTGCAATAGGAGGCACAGGCATGAGATGCCTGGAGTCTTTTGTCCATCTATGTGCCATAGGTATGTTTGACAACGAAGAGATTAATATTCTTACGTTGGATACAGACCAGACCAATGGTAACAAGGGACGTGTAGAGCAACTTATAGACTTGTATCAGAAGGTGAAGTCAGAAAAACCTGATATGATTGACGGCGGCTCTCCCAATGCCAATACTTTTTTCTCAGCCAAGATTAATCTTTACCGGTTCTTCACAGACTATAATGCCACGGAACGAAAGACGTTCCAGAATCTTTCTCAGATGAACAGCGGTACTACAGAACAAAAGGAAGACAACAGAGAATTGTCGGAACTTATGCTTGACGATGGTGTGCGTAACTTCGCACTTGACCATGGCTATCGGGCACAGACGCATTTAGGTAGTATGCTCATGTATAATGGCATTGTGGAAGCAGCCCGCAGTGTAGCTACAGATAAGTCAAAAGCCAAAAGTCAGGATCAAGAACTTGCTGCTTTTGCCACAAAATTGGCACAGGATGCTTCTAACGCAATGGTTTTTGTTTTCGGCTCAGTATTCGGAGGGACAGGGGCTTCTTCAATCCCCGTCATTCCTGTTGCCCTCACTGAGGCTGTCCGAATTGTTTCAGGTGGAAGCCAAAGCCTTGATTTGAAGGTGGTGAAATTTGGAGCTACACTCCTTACTAAATATTTCACTTTCAAAGCCCCAGACAAATCACAGAAGGAAAAGGAGAAGATTATCGCAGATGCCAGCAATTTTGCTCTTAACAGTCAGGCCGCACTTCAGTTCTATCAGGCAGACCCTACTGTGAAGAGTTGCTATAAGCGGCTATATCATATAGGATGGCCTATTAACAGCATCGACTTCACGGAAGACGGTCCCAAGACCATTACTGGAGGTGCTGAGCAAAAGAACGATTGCCATGTCGTTGAATTACTTAGTGCCTGTGCAGCCTACGATTTCTTTACACTAAGCAAGTTTGGCAACCAACAGGCGCAATATCTATATCGTTCGGCAGATTTCAGCGGCAGTAGTTTTTGTTTTGAAGGCAGCGATTTTGTTGGAAATGAAAAGGGTGTTATATTTGAGAATAAGTTAGGTGCATTCCTCTCATTTGCACATATCGTGCTGTCCGTCAATAGGGCAGCTCTCTCCAACTCTCATGGTACAATGGGATTTCTGGAACGTTTCAAGGCGCAGGATATCAAAGATTATGAACAAGGAATAACAGAAGCTCAAGCCAATGATATTGATGAATACATGAAATGGTTTGCCTACGATTATTCCAATGGCTCGCTTACACGTGGCTGGATCTACCAGATATACAAATCGATAAAGCCCGGACGCTTTATCTTCAAGTCATCGGCCTTTACAGAAAATGACAAAGAACTTCGCGACATGGATCCTGGAAACTTGTTCGAGGATGATAAACACAACTGGGATAAGGGTGGCGTTTTCAGTAGTCGATATAATAATTATGTGAAAACGCTTATTGACCAACGGTGTAAGCCCAAGAAAGAACAGAACGTGAACACCACTAAAGAGCGTTTCCTTGCTCATATCTATAACAGCATCACTATTGTTCAAAAGTATAACGAATTAAAATAGAGCGAATATGCCACAAGAAATAAAACCTTTAGTTATTGAGGTGAAACCGTCCTCAGTTCCCCAAGGTATCAGAGGCGAATGGAAAGACATCACTTCTCAGATGCCTACCTTTACAAGAGATATCATCACCCCGTCTATCAAAGAAGGCGCTGATATCAGTGCCATCGTTTCTGGAGTCCCCACAATTTATGCTAGAGTAAATCTATTCAGGCTGAGTATTGACTATGTGGCCAATCAGAAAGATCCGCAGCATCAGTCTTCAAGCCTGATGCAGTTCTACGAACAACTTGTTGATGAATGGAAAGGTTTCTTTGCCTGCTTGGCCTTTGACTACCAGAAAATAACAACCCGCAGGATTTTCTTGGGCTATTCCGATGGAAAAGACATTGACTCCACTTCCAACATTTATGAACCCAAAGGAGCTTTTGGACAAATGCTTTTCAGAAGAAGAGCACTGTGGTGTGATCAAGACAAGAGTAAGAACGAAGAGAACATCCCGTTCATAGACGTTATCAGCTATGACGGGAAAGTGGTGGGGGCCACTAGCCCTGACAGTCTGCTCTTTACGGCAGTAGCCTACAATATTGCAGATCCTCATCCATACGTAGATGTTAACACACACAGGTTTACCGACCCTTTGAAATCAGAGTTAAGCGAGGCTCAGGCCAATCAGCTTTATAAATATGTGGAGCACCTCTTGCTCCGGTTAGATGATTTCGAGGCAACCTATCAGAATCTCGACACGGACATTCGCCCCTCCTATACAACTATCCGTACTAGCCTTGGAACATGGAAGGACAATATAGAAACATATATCCAGGACAACCGCTACAAACTTCAGGGGAGTGTACCCTCAGTAGATTGTTTCAAGAAACCCTTTGACAAGTTGTTCAACTATTCATCAGAGTTATGGGGACTTGAAGGCAGTATTACCGAGCAACAGGCAAGAGATGCTATCAAATTTGACCCGAAGAAACTTCTGCTTCCCAGAGGTACAGAGATTGCCCGATTTATCTTTGCAGAACGTCTTTCGAAAGATAAGGAGGAGATGAAGAAGCTTCCTGTGACGATGTTGAGAGCATCAGTCAAGAACTCAGATGAGTATGCCTATTTTGCTCTGCCTCTGAGTGCACAGGGGCTTAATGTTTTCGGTGGCAATGTAGAAGCTCTAGTAGGTCAGGAGATAAGAGGAAATGTCATCAATTCTTCGCTGAAAGCCATTTACGACGGCTCAAAGGATGTGGACAATTTGGAAGTACAACTCATTTTACGGACAGACGACTCTAATAGGGAATTACCCTTTAATGTCGTTTATACCGCCAAGGAGACGACCATCCGTAACAAGGACATCATGATATGGCCCAACTTTATTTCCACTCAGTGGAACAGCTACTATTTGTTTTCCGAGATGCCCCACAATGCGCCAACAGCATTGTGCCCGTACTGTGCCACTCCTTTCCTCGGCAATCTCAACGACACATATTTCCGTGCGATGACCGATGAGTACAATGAGCCTGTCTATGTAGCCAAAGATGGTAAGGTGATTGTCAGTGATCAAGCACATGTGGAACTTATTGTCAATTCCGATTCACGTGTAGCGGCTAACCCTTATAAATACGAAGTATATAAGAGCGATGTCCCGTTCCGCGGTGTAGGGCTCACCGTTACAGGCAATCTTTGCGGGTTCCTTCTCTTCAGATTTGCCGATCAGGGCGACCCCTCTCAGCACCTCCCACGGAAATTGCCTATGAACCATACTTTTGCCTATGCCAATGTTGGAATCGATTTCGGTAGTACGAATACATCGGTTGCTTACTTCAACACCTCCTCAAACGATGACCCCGAGGGCTTGGAACTCAAGAATCATGTCATTTCCATGCTCTCATACGTAGATCCTGACAGAAGGACTAATTTCCATGTCGCATCGGAAAAGGATATTCTCTTCTTCCCAAGTAAGGTGGTACGCTCCAATGCCGTAAAGAGTATTCTCACACTCCATGACAAACAGCGCCTTGTCAAGTCTGCTGATGAGAACGATATCAACATGAGTTTGCGAAAGGAAGTGAAAGGAGGTTTCCCTTGTTTCGAGAAGAATATGCCTGTGGGAACAATTGACGAGAAACATATCAATTTGAATTTTACCAACAGTGGACTTGGTACCATATCGTTGGTTCATAATATGAAGTGGAGTGACAGCAAGGAAGATATTGCCAACAAAGAAGCATTTCTGCGCACTCTGATGCTGCAGGTCTATGCTGACCTGTTTGTAAAAGGTATCCTTCCTGTCAAGGTAAAGTGGAGTTATCCTTCTTCCATGGGTAATTCACTACTGTCACAATATCGTCGGATATGGGATTCCTTAGCCAATGTGAATCCTGTCAGTAATAGCGAGCGTCTGACCGTCTCAGAGCCAAACTTCAGTGATGCTATCAATGATGACGATGATCCGTTTGGTACGAGTGGCGATTCCGTTTTTGCAGATAGTCCATTTGGAAATCAACAAGGCGGTAGTGACGTTTTTGGAATGCAGACAGATAACAATGACCCGTTTGGTGGGGGCGGAAATCCTTTCTCCAACCAGCAGGATGCCAATCCATTTGGCAGTGGTAATGACCCGTTTGGTGGCGGCAACAATGCTTTTAACAACAATCTGGGTGCAAATGCTTTTGGCTCAAAAAACGATCCTTTCGGCAGCCAACCAAAGCAGCAGAAGACTGTTGACCTCAAACCCGACAATGGCCCTATTGTCTTTGATTTCGTGGATGTTGACCAGCGTTTCAGTATGACAGAAGCAAGTGCCGTCGCAACTTATATGATGGCAAAACGTCAAGGCCCGGCTACACCGGACATGCTGACATTGTGCTTTGACATCGGAGGAAGTACAACCGATATTTCTGCATTGTGTAAGATGAAAACGAATCAGGGCATTGTCACTTCCATGATTAAGCAGAACTCCATCCGCTTTGCCGCACAACGAGTGTCGCAGGCCACGAAGTTCTCCAGAGGTTTCGACCAAGTGCTTCTTGACATCTGCTCGCGCAACAATCTTTTCATTGACGGACTCAACAGAGGGCAAAACAAATATGATTCTTCGACGGCATCCTATTATTTTGACCAAATAGTTGATGAACTCGACCTTATGGATAATGACAGGGCAAACGAGAGGATGAAGGAGTTCTACAAACAAATTGCCGTAGGTAGTAAGGAACTTATGTCAGTAAATCTGTATGTAACAGGACTCATCATGTATTACGCTGGTCAGCTCACGCGTAAAATTATAGAAGAAGTCCGAAAGTCGGAACAACGTACTGTAGACAACTGGACTCCCTTAGTCAACATCGCTTTTGCTGGTAAAGGTGCCCGTATCTTTGAATGGTTCTGGAGCACAAATCCCGGAAATGCCAACAAATATTTTGTGATGCAGTTCGTCAATGGCCTGGGTGGTCAAAGTGTCATTGCAAAGTATCTCAAGAATTGGCCAAAACTGAACATTGACAATCGCGATTGGAGAGATGTGAAATACGAAGTCTCAAAAGGGCTTTCGTTTGAGCAGCAAGATCTTCAGCACAAGATTCTGGTTCCGAAGAATGACGAAGCTATTGAAGTGCTTGGAGAGGAAGGATATTTCATTATCGGTTCTGATGGTAAACGTGTAATGTTGCCATTCGACAACAGTATCACACCAGAAATGATGGAGAACATCGGAACCTACTTCCAGGCTCCTGTCGAAGACGGTCAGATACATTGCAAGAAGTTTATGGAATTTGCAGGTGTCTTTATGCAGGCTGCAAAAGGCTATTTCGGGCAGGAATTCGATGTAGAGGTTTTCAAGAAAGGTTTCATAGATATGGACATGAACTCATATATCAGCAACCTTCCTGATTTTAGAAGTGCACGTGCCAATAATCGTGGAAAGTTTGATTTCGTTGCTCCTATCATCATTCTTGAGGGCATGAAATTCTATGATGAATATTTGATGAGGTGTTTCAGATAGAAAATTATTGAGTATATGAAATATTGTCTGTTGATTCATATCTCGCGAGACTTTATCTCCTTCTTATATAACAAAGAGGGGGATAAGGTCTTTGTTCCATATGGTGACGAACCCATTAAGCCATTGGCAGTCTATTGCCAAGGAAATGAGATTAGTATAGGCAAATTTGCATTATCAGAAGCCCAGAAGGGTAATAAATATGCCCATGCCAACCTGTTCGATGCGATAAGCAGTACGGAACTGATAGAATATAAAGGGCAGAAATATGACATCAACAAACTTCTTTTTTTTGCGATGGAAAAGTACGTCGCGGAGTTCTTTGATAAGATCCTTATGCGTTCTGAAGGGTCTTTGGAGGACAACCGGGCTCATTTTCCCGTCGTTCTGCTCTTTAATCCTGACCTGAAATTTCATGAACGAGATTTTGTAGTAAAGTCACTTATCGGGGGTGGCTATAGCAATCTTCTCAGAGTTAATGCCAGTTCGCTTTTTGAGAAAGTAATAGAAAGTCAGTTGGAACCTAATAGCATTCCAATATTTGTTGGAAGTGATGGATATAACTTATACTGTGAGTCAGAAAGGGCGAAACTTCCTGAAATCATAATGATGGAAAAAGTGTGCATGGATCCTCGTGTCGACAGGGCGTTAAGGATTATGCGTATGGACATTCTTCATCAGGGATATGATGAATATCGCTCTGACAAAGAGGCCGACAAAAAACTATTAAGGAAACGCGCAACCGATTTCCTGAACAGTTCTCAAAGAGAAAAGATGTTTTCTGCACAATTGTCTGATGGATTTACTTACGACCTGTTTTTGGAACGTTCGGTCTTTGGTATATCTTCAGGGAGTATCAGTGATGAAGCGATGATTGCTGTGGACAACTTGAAAACGACACTGACGGCCACAGGCAATCAGATATCCCAATGTTGTATTGTGCTGGCAGACCGTGAGGCATCAACAGACTATGTTGCCAATCTGTTTCGTCATTATTTTAGCAATGTGATAGGCATTACTGACAGACAGAGAATCCATGCTTTGCAGATACTCGTTGACAAGGTGGTTTCATATAATTACGAATTCCCTTCCAGCCAGGCTATGGCATTAAGTGAAGGTGACAAAATGCTTGCTGCCGGTAAATTCAAGGAAGCCCGAGAACTATTTCGCCGGATGAATTCACCCGCAGTAGAAAACAAAATAGCCATTTGTACTTCCTGCATTAAAGACGAGCGAAAAATTCGGGAGTTCAGTAGTATGCCGAAGGAGTTACGTATACGAGAAAAACAAAAACTTCTTGATGTTGTAAGCAGATGGGCAAGGTTAGGTGTTGGTGAAGACTATATCCAAATGCAGGTAAAGGCGATTGAATCGCTCGCTGATGGCCAAGCAACGGACACAGATACAGATGAACCCACAAATAGAGAAGATAGAAATAGCGGTGAAAATCCACCGCCACCTCCTATCGATATAAAAATACTTAGTAGGAAATGGCGTGAGACAAAAGCTATGGCCAATGGCTTCTTAAGAGAAAGAAAGTCCTCTGAAGCCCAAAAAGAACTACAGCGGTTTTTAGACGCATATAAGCAAAAAGGCGCAGACGTAGCTGAGGCAGAACAGATGTTGGCTGACATTGAAAAGTCTTGCAAGAAGGAATCTCCCAAACCAAAAGTTGATGGACCGAAAGAGAAAACAAAGGAAGTTGAACCGAATCAAGTCCGCAAAGAGCTTGATGGGGTGAAACTAATGAAGGAATCCAAGTTTAAGGAAGCAAGAGAATGGTTTACCGAACAAAAACTAATTGCAAAAGCGGCCGACTGCACTGCCTTGATAAAAGTCACAAGACAGATAAGAGCCTTTAAAGCAGAAATGCCGTCAGTTAAGAATAGCCGTAACCTGCAACTTGCAAAAAGCCATCTTGACGATATGATAAGTTGGCGTGAAAAGTATATTCAGTATGGACTTGATACTAAAGATTTGGACGAAATTATCATTAGTTATAAATCAATAAAATAAAACGAAATTATGAGTAGATTCGATTTAAGTAAAGGCGAACGTTTCTCGCTGAAAAAAAGTGAAGGGTTAAACAACCTTACAGTAACCCTGAGTTGGGACGGAGATGCCGACCTTGACATCTCTGCATTCCTTGTAGGTGAAGATGGCCTCATTATGGATGATGCCGACTTCGTGTTTTACGGTTCTGCCAAACGATCAGAGCCATTTGATCCTGCAAAATTCGGAAACAAGAATGCCTGGAAGAATCAGACAGTGCCTGTTTCAGCTGACGGTTCCGTGATGGGCTCGCATGACGAGCGTACAGGCGGTAATGCAGAGAAGATGGAAGTAGATCTTAGCAAAGTTGGCGGCGCTATTAAAGAAATTATTTTCTGCTCTACTATTTTCACTGAGGGGAAAACATTTGGTGATATCCAAAATCCTGTTATAACCGTCACAGATGTAACCAACGGGAACGAACTCTGTAGCTATAGATTAGACGAGCAGTTTACCACCCAGAAAGCTTGTGTTGCAGCAAGTTTGGCAATTAATTCTGAATACGAATGGGAATTTAAGGCTGAGAGTCGTCCTGCAGCAGACTTTGAGAGTCT
>Ga0326511_10000142_pt1 | contig 57134 bp, 42 predicted proteins | sample 0_2496_0518_D_FD_203701 | JGI IMG/M metagenome (GOLD analysis project Ga0326511, IMG submission 203701) | Bovine rumen microbial communities from UC Davis, California, United States - 0_2496_0518 | ecosystem: Host-associated > Mammals > Digestive system > Stomach > Rumen | place: USA... | reverse complement strand
GAAGAGGCAATATAGCCCCAGCAACAATTATTCTTCCAACTCTTGCAATGGAAGCAAAAAAGAAATCAAAGGATAATCCAGAATATATAGTAGATTATTTTATGGATATTCTTAAAACTGCAATTGGTGATTGCAAAGACGAGCTAATTGAAAGGTTTAATTGGATATGTGCGCAAAATCCTGCATCTGCAAGATTTATGTATGAAAATAATACTTTTTATTCATATGGAGATGATTTTGAAAAAGAAGGTATTAGAGGTGCTTTAAAGCACGGAACATTGGCAATTGGTCAAATAGGACTGGCAGAAACATTACAGATTTTGGTTGGTTGTGATCATACAGAAGAAAGAGGTATGGAGCTTGCTAAAAAAATTGAACAATTGTTTAAGGATAAATGTAAGGAATATAAAGAGCATTATAAGCTTAATTTTGGTGTTTATTATACTCCAGCAGAAAATCTTTGTAATACATCTTATCAGAAGTTTTTAAAGAAATATGGCTTGATAGAAAATATTACAGCTTATAAAGATGAAAATGGAGATTTAAAGCCAAGAGGATATTTTACAAATTCTATACATGTACCAGTTTGGAAGGAAATTACTCCTTTTGAAAAAATTGATATAGAAAGCCAATTAACTGGATATTCATCTGCTGGTTGTATTACTTATGTAGAAATAGGCGATAATGCACAAAACAATCTTACTGCACTTGAACAGATAGTAGATTATGCTATGGCAAAAGACATACCGTATTTTGCTTTGAATGTTAGATTTAGTGATTGTGAAAAATGTGGGTATTCTGGTTATATAGAATATGATGCACCTTGTCCTGTGTGTGGAGCATCACATGAGTACATTGACGATTATGCTAGAATTACTGGATATTTATCTGTTAAACGCTCTATGTGGAATAAAGGAAAACAAGCAGAGGGAAAAGATAGATATGTTCATGTAAATAAATTGACAACTTGGAAAAAATAAATTAAAATAAAAGCATGGTTTTTACCATGCTTTTATTATTTTGGAGTGGATATTATGGAAAAAGACTTGATACATATAAGCGGGATTAGTACACCATATATTAAAGATAATAAATTTTATATTAGAGTTAAATTAGAAAGTTGGGAAAGAGACATAATTTTAGATTCATTAAAAAATTATATATTTAGATTAAAATGTGTAAATACTGAACATATCGAAGAATTTGATAAAGAAAGAACAAAATTAATAGCACATACTGAATATTTGGAAAATAAGTTTACAAAAATGGAGTTTAACAAATGAGTATAAAAGAATGGTATAGATTGTGGTGTGGTAATTTTGCAAAAGATTTAGAAAAAGGAAAAGTATTTAAAGAAATCCCAATGCAACCAGCAACTGATCAAATATATTATATTACTTTTAATTATAAAGTAGAACCAAAAGTAGAAACAGTTAATCTTACAATAAATTTAAAGCATAATAAAAAAACTTTGGAGAATGAATAATGAGATATGCAGGGCTAATAGAAAATGACATAGTAGACAGTGATGATGGTATTTGTGTATCGTTGTGGATGCAAGGATGTCCTCATCATTGCAAAGGATGTCATAATCCAGAAACTTGGGATTTTAATGGTGGCATAGAAATAGACAGAGAAAAATTAGTTGAAAATGTAATAAATTCACTAACGCAAAATGGAGTGAATAGAAATTTTTCTATATTAGGTGGTGAACCATTAGCAAAAGAAAACTTGGAAGATACACTTTATATAATTAATCATATTAGAAACAAGTTTCCAAAAATAAAAATTTATTTATGGACTGGATATACCATAGAGAATTTAAAAATTAAAGATTTAAAAAAAATAGATGTAATAATAGATGGATTGTATGATGAGAAATTAAGAGATATAAGCCTCCCATTAAGAGGGAGTTCAAATCAAAGAATTTTATATAGAGGAAAAGATTTTTAAAAGTGCCCTGAAATAGCTTAAAACTTCTTTCTTGTAAAAGATAATAAAAAGAAAGAGGATTTTATATGGCAATAAAAATTTCAGATAGTAGATCTTTTAAGATGCAACCGTTGAGAAAGAATAACTGGATTTTTCAGTTTTCAGCTATTCCAGGTAATGATGAACATCAACAGGAAGCATTGGCGTTTGTAGCTAAAACTTGTAATGCTCCAGCTATTACATATGCAGATACAACTGTTAACCGTATGAATGAGCAGTTTAAGTTTGCTGGTCTTCCATCTTGGAACGATATACAGTGTACTTTCTATGATTTTATTAGAAAGAATGCAGATAGTGAACTTTCAGCCGGAGATATATTGTATAACTGGTCTTGTATGGTTTATAACCCACTTACAGGTCAGATGGGTTATAAAACTCAGTATGCAACTTCAGCTTCTTTAGCACAAACAGACCCAGCTGGTAACATTATTAGATGTTGGAACTTATTTGGTATTTACCCATCAAATATTGATTGGGGCAACGGTTTGGATTATGCTTCTGGTGAAGCTTGTGAAATCACTGCAACATTTAAATATGACTTAGCAGTTAAGGTATCCGATTCTAAAACAGCTACAGAATCCGCTTAATCATTTGTTTTACTTGTTAAAGCCGCCTTTGGGCGGCTTTTTTTATTAAGTTAAATAAAATAAAGAGGAATAGACGTGGATAAAATAAATTTATCAGGTACAATTTTTGGCTTATTTGAAGATAAAAAGATTTCTATAGATGAAAGAGAAGAAAAGAATAAATTATTGAACATAAGATTTGGAAATTCAGACATAATAAAAAAGAAATTTTCAGACTTAGATGTAAAATTTCCATACCCTAACTTAAAAAGATATTTTCGTATCATTGGAGCAGAATCAAAAAATTATTTTTACGAAAATGAAGAAATTAATGATGATGACATTTTAAAAGAAATAAAAATAATAAGGATAAATAACAATATTGGTAATAGTTTTAAAGATAAAGAAATTTTAATTTTTGTTTTTAATAGCAATAAAGTAAAAATATTATATACTGGTAATATAAATAAAAAACATTTTTACCCTAATTTTTATAATTATTTTTTAACAAAATATGAAAAGGCCACATTAACTTCTGAAGAAGCTGAAGGATTCTTTAAATCTTCAAAAACAAGATTTGGAATATATGAACGTATCAGTGAAGGAGGTAATCAACCAATTATTGATGCTAAGTATAGTGATGATGAAAATATAAAAAAAATAAATGAAAAAGTACTTGGTAATCATTATGTCGAAGTATATACATTTAATTTATTAAGCAGTAATGGTGGTAGCGCTTCTGATGTAAATTATTTAAAGTCTTTAGCAAACATCAAATATGGTGATTTAAAAGAAATAGTTGTAGGATATGAAACAGATGAAGAACAAAAAGAAATAAAACAGGATGAATATTGGGCTGATAAAATAGATTCAGGTTTAAAGCCTATTAATTTTATTTTTGATCCAAGTGAAGATGATGCTTATTATTATGAAGTAAAGTACAAAGGAAAAACTGAAAAAGGAGAAGAAAAAGAATTTGTAAAATATACTAATGGTTTGAGTAGAGAAGATGCATCAATAGCTTCAAAAGGAGCTGACATTTTGGGATACTTTGGTCTTCATACAGAAGACATAAAATTTGAGAGTTCTAAAAAAGATAGTGACAAAGTTGAAGATGGAGAAGAAATATATAAAACCTACGTTAATGTAAAATCAGTAGAAACAAGTTCTAGTGATACTGATACTGATACTGATACTGATACTGATAAACCAGATGAAAAAGTAGTACAATATAAAAATGGAAAAATAGTATATAATAAAGAAAACATTACTTCATTTGTGGATGAACCTCCTCTTGAAGATGATTTGGTAAGTGATGCAGGGCCGACTACTGGAAAATTGGAAAAGTTACCAGCTGAAGATATGGATTTTATATCTAATATAATAGAATTTGAAGGTTTTATTCCTTATTTTTATTTTTGCCCGCTCGGAGCATTAACTTATGGTTTTGGACAAACTCGTGCATCTTCAACAGACGACGATCAAAAATTGTTTGAAAAAGCAGAAGGACGTTTTGGACTTAATATTTCAAAAACAATAGGTAAAACAACAGTAACACCTAAAATGTTAGCAGGTCATTTGAGATTAGTTGTTGGCAATGGTATATATGAAACAAAAAATAGTTATGGAAAAATAGTTCGTAAAGTAAATATAAATGGAGTAGTATGTGATGTTATTACATTCAAAGGTTGTAATATAATTGCTAATACAAGGTTAAATTTTTATAATGAAGTTATCGTAAAAAGTTTTGGAGTAAATACACTTGAAAATTTTGTAGTAGAATGGGAGAAGGGAGCAGATGTTAGTAATTGGGAAAGTAAAATCACTTCAAAGTTAAAATCAACAATAAAAACAAAAAAAGATTATGTTGTATATCTTAAATGTTATCCACGGTTTATAGAAGCTTTGAATAAAAAAACTGTAGAAGTTTTTAGATGGTTAATTAATAATGTTGCAATAGAAGAACTTAATGATTATTCTTATACACCAAATATAGAGGGTTTAAAAAAAGTAATAGATAATGATGCAGGGCCTGCTTCTATATTTAAGTTTATAACACAAAAACAATTTGAAGATTTAATAAATACAAAATATCAAGGGCATGGTAGTATATTTTGGGGGCCAATAAGTGGTGACAGCTCTCAATTTAACGAATACACTTATCCTGTATTAGGTGATCCTGGTAAATATACTTTTAAATATCGCAAAAGTCTTTCAGAAAATTCCGGAAAGAGTAATTATGTAGTATTTTGTAAATTGGTATGTGACTTAATTGATCGTGCAAATGAAGCTATAGCAGCAAAAAAATTGCCTGATTGTTATTATAGAAAAGAAAGTAATAGAAAAGATATAATAAGTCATTTTACACTTAGCAAAGAAAAAGAAGCTGCTTATTCAAATTATTATTCACAACAAGTAGAAAAAAATAAATTAGCAGCAGAAGCCAATTCTATAGGCACTGTTAATATTGACACAATTACAATTACTGCTATTTCAAATAGAAAATTCACAATAGTTTCAAGTTATAAACAAGTAAATAAAGATGCTATAGATAAAGCTGAGATAGAAAAGTCTGCTGTACATTATGTAGAACTTGAAAAACTTACAGAGGAATATTCAAATGCCTTAGCTGAAGCTCTTAATAATCCTTTGGGTGGTGAAAATACAGTAGATTGGGAAAAAGAAAAAAAGTTCATAAACAGATGGAGTATAAATTATGATAAAAAATCAGAAGATTTTGAACAAATATTTATAGATGTAGATAAATATTATGATTTTTATTCTGGAATGACTCCATATATTGAAGTTCATTTTAGAGATAACGATGGTAAAAACTGGAATGTTATAAATTCTGTAGATCATCCATATATTAAAAGTTTGCAAGTTGTAGACAAAGGTGTTAAAAAAATAACATTACAATTGTTTGATAAAGATTTTGCTTCCTATCAGGTTGGAGTTTTGAAGACTTTTGATAATATTTCTTATGATACAAGTGAAGAAAAACAAAAAGCATTGGAAGAAGCAAATGTAAATAATAAATATTCTAAAAACATAGAAGAACTTAAATCATACAGAGAAAAACAAGAAGCTGCTGATAATGCAAAAAGGCAAGTTTATTCTTTGGATACTTTGATAAAAAGATCACTAATGACAATAAATGAAAAAGAAGATGAAAAAGGTAAAGAAACATATGGAGAGGATCCAAAAAGTGATTTGGAAACTGGTTATTTGAAAATTAGTGAATATAATAAATCAGTTGGCCCAGGAAACTTAAAAATAAGATACGGATACTGTGATGATAATCCAAACTTTTCAACTAATACGGCTGAAAAAAATTATAATAGCAAATCAAGTACAACCGCTGATCAAACTGGTTTGGTAAAAGCTAAGAATGTAAATATAGGAAAAAATGATATAGGAAATAGAACTAACAGATGGTGGGATGTAAGAACTGGAACATCTGGAGATAGTTATTCATTGATATGGGAACATAAGATAGAAGGCGATAAACTAGTTGATGGTAGAACTACACTTAATAATGGAGTATCACAAGTTAGAGCATTGGCTCAAAAAGGTATTGGTGTAGGAGATGATGATAAGCAAGAAACAATAAATGACAAATCAACTTTAAAGTCATATCTTCAAGAATATATGATTGTTGGTTATAAAACTACTTTAGCTAATAATGGAATACTTTATACTATAGAAGGTATAGAAGTAAAAGATGTAGAAGTTATGAAAAAAAGATTTTTACAAAGATATGCAGAAGTTTCATCATATCCATTGGAAGTCTTATATGTTTTGATGAGAATTTTTAACGAAAGCGAAAATAACAAAATCATTGATAATGGAGTTAAGATTTTATATTTGAATGATGATCCATATTTTAATGATAGACCAACAGACAGTTTTAATATGGATTTTGATTTTTCAGGTTTGAGCGAAAAGGATATAACAAAAGCTCAAGATAAATTTAGAGATGTTTATTGGGCAAATAAAGAAGGTGAACATTTTAGTGATAAATATTTGAAAAAAATTAATCTTAATTTTGGTAGTGAAGGAGCACTGGTTAACTATAGTTTTGCAAGTAAAAAGCCTTCATTATATAAAAGTTTGGATAGTTTAATTGGTGAATTTTGTTCAGCTTGTCCAACAAGGAAAGAGTACAACGAAGATGAAGGTGTTGTTGGTTATGATAAAGATGGTAATGAAATAAAAAATGAAGGTTATAAGGCTGCACAAACTCTTAGCTGGATGACTACCAAAAATTTTGATAAAAATGATAAAACAGTTTATATAATTTTATATTATAAAAAAATAAGAAAACTTAAAACTATAAAAAAATATACTTGGGGTCCAAATAATCCAAATAAGCATATTGTTAAAAGAATTCAGATACAAAACAATAATGAATTTGCACTGCTTTCATCAGTTACTACTACTAAATTTGATGGAAGTGTGTTAGTCTCAGAAACAATTAATAATAAGGATAATAATGATTCAAAAGAAGAAGTTGTTTCGTCAATAATGAGAGGTGATAAATTAATAAAAGATTATGAAAATGAAAAAGGGTATATGACAACATATGCGGCTGAAGGAACAAATGCAAGTAATAATATAGAAAGAGCATTAAAAATGAGTATGTATAATGGAACAATGGAACTTTTAGGAGACCCTGGACTTGAGTTCAATTTAAAGGTTCAACCTTATATGTATCCAATATACTTAGATGTTTTAATACCAATTAATGATTTGTATTTTAATCCTACTTACAAAAAAGAAATAGAAAATTATGATCAAATATATGGTAGTATAGGAAATAAAAAACTTGGAAATCAAAAAAGGCATGAACTTTCTGGTTTCTATGTAATAACAGAAATTACACATAATATTTCAAGTAGTGGTTATACAACAACTATTGGCGTAAGTAAGTATCCTAAGATAGAGGATGATATATTAACAGATACAACCAAATCAAGAGTTGGATATAATAAAAGTTAAAATAAGTTAGGAGAGAATAAATGCCGTCAACAACAAATAATGGAAATAGTGCAGAAGCAGAAGATATATTAAAAAAATCATTAAATGAACTTAATATGTCTTTGAAAGACAAACAAAAATTATTAAAAGCAAATAGTAAAGCACTAAAAGAAACAAACAGTGTTTTGGAAAAAACTCATGAAAAAATTACTTCTATTAAGAAAGCAACAAGTGAATTAAGTTCCTTAAAAGATGTTTCAAGAGTATTTGACGGATTGTTAAAATTTAGTGTTACATTTGCTACTACTAAGGTAGCAATGGAAATGATTAAGTTCAATTCAGAACTTCATAGAACTGTTATTAATGCTGGAAAAAGCAAAAAAGAATTAGAAACATATAAAAATACAGTTATAAACTTGAGTTCAGAAATGGGAGCTTTGCATGAAGATGCAAATAATGTTGCAAAGACATTAGCGAAGCTTCAATATGCAGGAACAGCTAAGGATATAAATGATGCTGCAAAAGCTTCTTATGGTTTTGCAAGGGCATTTGGATTAAATTATGAAGAAATAACTGAAAACACTGTAGAATTGCAAAAATGGGGACAGCTCTCTGCTAAAACAACAAGTGCTATATATGCTGATACAATGAAAGTAGCACAGGCTAATGGTTTGACAAATAATGCCGCAAAATTAGTAATAAAATCTACAAAAGAATGGAGCGGTACATTAAAAGCATTTGGAAAATCTGCTATGGATGTTCAAAGATACAATATGAGTTTATCAAAAACTGTATCTGCTTTAGAGAAGGTAGGTGTATCAGCTGGAACTGTAACTAAATTAATAGAAGATTTAATGGATCCAACAAATATAGAAGATAATATTCCAAAATATGCCGCACTTGGAATTTCCATTACTGATGCTATAACAGGAAACATAGACCCAGAAAAAATGGCTTCTGGACTTAAAGATTTTGGTGAAAAATTAAAACAAATGGGCCCAATAGCAGGTGCACAATATGCAAAGGCAATGGGTGTTTCATATAAGGATGCTATTAAAGCAGCTTCAGCAGATATGTCAGAAGCTTCTAAAGTAGATATGACACCAGAAGAAAAATCTGTAGAAGTATTAAAACAATTGTCAGAAAGTACAAAAGACAACATGGAAAAAATGCAAGATAATGTTCAAAAAGTTGGTGCAGTACTTAGGTCGTTGGGGCCAATGTTTTTATTATTTGCTCCAGTTATTATTCAGGTTTTTAGTAAGATAATAACTAAAATAAAAGATAAAGTTTTTAAAACGACTAAAGAAACAATGCATGAAAGAATAGAAGAATATAAAAAATCTGAAAATGACATTGAAGAGGTGACAAAAAAAAGTTTAAAACAAAAACTAAAGGAATGGGATAGAGCTGAAAAAGAAAAAGGAGAACTTTCAATAAAAGAAGCTGAAAAGCAAAGAAAAAGAGAAGCCAAAGAAAATGCTAAACAGAAAAAAGCTCTTGAAAAAATGGATGATATTTTTTTGAAAAATCTTCATAAGAAAAAAATTCAGAAAAATAGTAGTGAATATAAAAACGAACTACAGAAATATAAAGAATTTGTAAATACAAAATTAATTGCAGAAGTAAAAGCTCTTAATAAAGAGCAGACACTTAAAAAGAATGCTTTGAATAAAATGCTAAACAAAAGAGCAAGGCTTGAAGAAGAGATGAATAAGGCTACAACCAAAAGACTAAAAAAGCAATTAAAAGAAAGATTAGATGAAACCGAAAAAGCAATTAAAGCAGCTGGAAAAGCTTTTAATAAAATAAAAGACAATACGCAAAGTAAAAAAAATGAACTAAGAAACTCAATGAATAAAGTTGGTGAAAATATAGATAGTAAATATAGTGCTCCAAAGGAAAGTGGCGGAATTGTATTAAAAGGACTTGGGAAAAAAATTATAAATGGTGTTGCAGGTGCAGTCGGAAAAGTTCCAGGCATGATAGGAAAAGTAGGACAGGTAATTATAAAAGGACTTGGTAAGGCAGTTGGAAAAGTTTTTAGTTTCTTAAAATCAACTCTTGGAAAGGTTTTAGGTTCTATAGGCGCATTAGCTCTTATAGGAGGATTATTGTCAAAAGTAATAGGAAAATTCCAAGAGCCATTACAGGATATAATGGATTCTGTAGTAAATAGTTTGGAACCAATATTTAAAACAGTGGGCCCAATTATTGCTAATTTACTTAGCACTCTTGCTAGAAAAATATTACCACCAGCTTTAAAATTACTCGCTTTTTTGTTAAAAGCTCTAAGTCCAATAGTATGGATAATAAGACAAGTTTTAGGAGCACTTAGCCATATACCAGGTCTTGGATTTTTAAAAGATATTTCAGATTCTTTAGGTGAAATAGCAGGAGATAAAACACAAAAAGCATTATTGGATGCTGCTAATAATGTTGCAGAAACAGATCATACTTTGGCAAAAAAGACAGAAGAGAACACAGAAGCCATGAGTAAAAAAGAACAAATAACAGTTAATAATGGAAAAGTTTCAATAAGCAAAGCTCAAGGCTCAGCCAGTAGCAGTGAACAAAGCAATTCTACTGGTAGCAATAATTCTTCTGCTTCTAAAACAGAAAGTAGTAAAAATTTCTCACAAGATAGAGCGATGACAGAAATGAACAAAGCAATGGAAAAATCCAATAAAGAACTTTCAGAAATTAAAAAAGTAATTAGTAACTACTTTAAAAGGTTTGATAAGAAAGGTGGTGAAAAAGCTATGGAAATCAGAGCTGGTATTCAACAGGCATTTAATCTTACAGGCAGTGGTGATGCAATACCTGTATCTCTTGATATTTTTAGTACTGCAAACAATTTTATTGGAAAACTATCATCTGCAAATAATGTATTTGAACTAAATGGAGAACGAATTAAGTAATTAAATTAAGTTAAATGTTATGGCTACACAGGATGAAAATACTCGTAATTATGGATTACATAAAAAGCAAATAGAAATACAGCAACCAGACATCAATAAAGATTTGGATGATTCTGGTATTGCTGTTGAAAAGCATTATTTAGGTGAAAGATATCTTGAAGATTTTTCTGAACCAGTAAGAAATGATGAAAATTCTGAAGAAGTATATAGAAAACAAATGGTTGCCGTTTCAAAAGAAGACGGTTCCATTTTTGATAAATCAAAGCAAATTCCTTTATCATATTATGATAATCCTGAAGATCAAAATAATATAAAAAGCAATAAAATAGATGAAAATGAATATTTTTTAAGCAGTGAAAATAATAGAAAGAGCTATGAAGATTTTAATCCTTCTAACAAAACATCTGGATTATATACTGGAGTTTTTGAAAATAAATCAAATACAGAAAGAAATACAGATGGTGCAAACATTCAAAGCTTAGTAGATGTAAAAAATGATAAGCTTCCAAGTGATAAAATAGTTTCAAGAAAAAATTCTGTTTTAAGAAGAAATATAGAAGAATCAAGAGGATCTTTAAATCCAAATGATGGCTCACAAATAGAATTAGACGATATTTTTAATGAAAAAAATATTGGTTATACACCTTGGGATGGAACAAATGATTTTAATGCAATAACAACTAATGTTGACATGCAGGATGAACAATTGCTTGACGATTTGGAAGATGCAAGTGATTTAAGTAGTTCTGGATTTGATGCTGCCAAAGGTTCATTAAAAAACTTAATTAGTAATAATATAGGTATTATTAATGGAGCAAAAAGTCTAAAAAATAATTTTAATAAAAAAGAGAAATATCTTGAATATACATCGAACAGACCAGGAGCTCCAGATGATGCTTTTACTAAATTAAGCAAAGCAAAAAGCGAAAAATATAAAAATATTAAAATGAGTTCTAAAATTGGAACTTATAATTCATTATATAATTTGATTGGAACTGCTTCTGGAATGTTTGTTGGTTCTCTTGGAAAAAGTATGATATCAAATATAGTTGATGATATGACATCAAAATTTACTGGTGGGTTTGGTTTAGCTGGTATGATAGAAAGACTAAGTGGTGTTACTGAAACAATGCCTTCACTTGAAGAAATAGTATCTTTAAATCTTATAAATTATTATAATATGTATACTGCTAAACCAGGTAGGATAGTTACAGATAGATATCATAAATATAATTTCATTACTCCAAATATAGATGATAATTTGGATGGAAGTAGAAACAAAGATTCTAATAAATCATTATTTGAGTATATACAAAAAGGAACCGAGCTATTAAATTCTGGAATAAACTATGCAAGTAGTTGGTTTGATGGAACTAAAATTTCTGGTTTAGTTGGAAAGCTTGGAAAAAAGAAAGTTTCTATATATGATGGTTTTTTTGATGGGAACTCTGACAATGGAAAAGACGATAAAGGAAATGTTAAAAATTCTTTTATAATTTCTTTAAAAAGAACTGAACAAGAAAAAGAAATAGTAATATATGACAATGGTGTAGAAAAAATACAGGATTATATAGAACAAGCACAAGACGCAATAAAAGAAAGAATAAAACTTGAAAATATTCGTGGAAAAACAGTTAATAATTTACTTGGTGGATTATATGTAGAACCATATTTTAATTCGTTAGCTGCAAAGTTAGACAGTGAAGGTGCTTCTGAAAATGGAGGACTTGAATGTTATACAATACCATTTCAGTTTAATCCAGTTATTAATGATGGAGGGTATGAAGCCAAATATCAAGTAGAAGATTTGATGGGAAGACTTGTACAAGTAAGAAGCTATACAGGAACCAATCCAAATACAATTACTTTAGAAACAAAATACTTAGCAACTAATTCTGAACAAAACAAGGAAAGAAATAGTTCTGGTGAGCATTGGATGGAAGAATGGACACCCGATGCTCTTTTTGAAATAGAAAACAAATATAAAAAATTAGTTTTACCTTTTATATATAGTAAACGTGGTGTTTTTGTAAGACCACCTATAGTAAGAATAAATTTTGGATATAATCAAGGTGATAATAATAAAGATCATGTTGATAATAGTAGCAGTAAAGAGGCAACAATAAGTACATTATTTAATTATGGAAATATAGATGATTGTATAGAAATTACAAATAAAATAGATAAATTTACATCGGAAAAAAGATATATAGTTACAAATTTACAAATAAATCCTATTAATGCTGATGGTTTTGATTACTATATTAATTATAGTGTTAAGAATAATAAAAATGATGAAACAAAATCATTTAGAAGAGGGTTTAGTGTTTCATTGACGTTAGCAGAAACAACAAAGAATTTTTTGGATTCTGTACCTAATTATTATAATTATAGCAAATCTATTTCTAAAACTGTAAGCATGGAACAAAGAAATTATAAAAATGGTATATTAAATAATGAAGATATTCCAGATGCAAGTGGAATTAATAATATTAAAAATTTTGCACCACAATCAAATGAAGAAACTAATAAGAAAGTTTTGGATACAATAAATGGAGAAGCCGTTGATTATAGTGTTGTAAAAGGTGGAGAACAGGAAATAGTAAATTGCACTGATAGTAACGAATCTTTAGTTAAAAATGTTTTTGAAAATGAAAAAATTAGTACTGGTATTAATAATATTTCTAGTAAATTAAAATCTGGCTTGGAAAGTGTTAAAAGTAGTGCCAGTAGTTTTAGTAAAATGTTTTAAGGTAGGATTAAAATGGTAAATTTTTTTAAAAAACTTCAAGAAAAAGAAAAAGGAATGATGAATAGTTATAATTCTTTTGCTGCTACAGCAAATAGTTTCAATGATTATATAAATAATACCATTGACACTATAAACAAAGAAGTTTTAAATGTAAGATCCAGAATAAAAGAAGAATTAGGATATTTTTCAGGGAGTTTAAATGATTGGATAAAAAATTATGAAACGTTTGATGAGCGTAAAAAAGAAGAAGCTTGGAAAAAATTAGAAAGTATAGTTGTTATGCTTAAAACTTATAGTCTTAATAATGATTTTAGTAAGTATTTAAAAAATAGAAAATTTCTAATTCAAGATTTTTCAAAAAATAATATTATTGAAAATGAAAAGTACTTTGATTTTTTTATTGGTTCGCAGGAACTTATTGAAAATAATAATATTGTAATTAATTATTCCGATGGCGGAATAGATGATGGAACAAAAAATATAGATCCATCGAAAGGAATAAAAGAAGTTACTTTGGAAGGTATCAATAAAGAAAGCTATACATATTTACATAGAGCAAAAATATGTAACGAAATGTATTTAAGATATTTAAGATTAAAAGCAGGAACAGAACAAACAGAATCCAGTATAAAAAAAATAGAACAAAAAATAGAAAATGTTTTACAAACTACAAAAGACAAGTTGGTTAATTTAAAATCAACTTCATCAGATAGTGTATTTAGATTAAATAGTAACTGGTTTGATAAAGCAGCCAATTTAACAGACAGTGCAAAGCAAAAAGTGTCAAATTATTTTGAAACAATTTTTGATGAAATGAAAGATAAAGAAACTTTTTTTAGTAATAGTGACTTTGAAGAAAACAGACCTGTTGATAATTTAAGAGATAAAGCAAGTGAATATATTGGTAATAATACAAATGTTTTAATAGAAACTATAAAAATTAAATTTGAAGACCTGAATATTGAAAAATTATCAAGGTTTGATATATTAAAATTGTATGAAATTTCGTATAATGGTAAAAGTGTAAAAATTCCAGGTATAGTATTTTCTTTGAAAAGCTTAGATGAGGAAGAATTTGTAAGAATAATAGAGATGTATTTTGGAACACAAGAAGGTTTAAAAACAGAAATGGTTGAAAAAGAGGAAACAAATGAGAATAATTGATTACGAAGACACAGTTTATAATCCAATATTAAAAACAAATACCAAGAGCTTTGTAAACAAACAATCATTAAAAGGTTTTTTACAGGATAAATATAAAACAAAAATACCAGTAGGATTAGAGTATAGACCAGACTTAATAGCTAAGCAATTTCTTGGAGATGAAAGTCTTGCTTGGCTAATAACATATGTTAATAATTTTACTAATGGAGTAAAAGATTACACACCAAATAGAAGTATATACATACCAAATATTTAATAGGAGAAAAAGGAAAGATGCTTTGGGAAGGAATAGTATATAGAAATAGTAATTTTGGAATTAATGGTACTATAGATGTAATGCTATATCAAAAGTTTAAGGCTAATGGAACAAGTAGAGAATATGCAAAACCATTTAATAAAATGATTAGTGTTGTTAAAAGTACTTTAGGTATAGGAAAAACTAGCTTTGGTGGTGGTGCTATTACATGTGAATGTTTGGTTATGTCTGGCCCTGGAAATGGTAGTAATAGCGGAGGCTTCTCATTACCACAAGTTGGAACAGTTGGGTTGGTTGGAGAGATAGGTGATAAAGAAAGATTTAAAGATGTATTTTACGTTTGGTTGGGTGGATTATATGGAAATAAACAATATGGAAAAAATGTAAAGCTTCCAAGCGATGATACAATTACAGATGATATAAATGAAGATCCAGCTGAATATTTAACAGTTCTAAATATAGATAATAAAATAGAAGAAGATACAATTACAGAATCAGAGTATATAAACAGCGGTGCATATATTTTAAAAACAAAAACCAACTGTGTTAAAGATTATGACAATTTGGATGCTGATAAAACAGATTTGGAAAAAATACTGCCAGAAAACACTTTTATATTAACAAAAGAAAAGGCAGCACTTAGGCATGATGTAAATGATTATAATGATAATAAAAAAATAGGAATAGAACAAATATTTTTTGATGAAGGAAGATTAAACATAAAAAGAAAAATAAAAAAAGATGATAAATTGTTAGATCAAGATTTAACTATGGATGATGAAAAAGTTATAATTTCATTAGTTAATGAAAAGAAAAATGCAAAAACTATAGTAAAACTATCAACAGATGGAAATGTAGAAGTTACTACAACAGGAGATTTAAAGGTTCAAGCTGATGGAAAAATGGGGTTTGAAGCTAAAAAGGATGTTGAAATTAAGACAAATGGGAAAATGGTTTTGGAATCTGACAATACAATGTTATTTAAAGCTAAGGGTCAAAACTTTGGAAAACAGGTAGATAACCTTGCTCAGGCTGTATCTACTTTGACAACTCAAGGTTCACCAGCTAAACAAGCAGTTATGCCAGAAACAATCAAGAAAGGTATGCAAGTTTCTAAGACTGTAAGCGAATCTTTTGAAGGGTAAAAATGAATAATTTAGCAAGATTATACTTTGAAACAACTGTCACTATAAAAGATATAACTGTTAAAGAAATAGATTATAACAGTTTTGTAAATAGTATAGATTCATTATTTGATAGTATAAATTTGCCAATAACAATAGAAGATGATGGTTTAAAAATAGAAGATTTACCGAATATTTCTGAAGAAGATAAACAGAATATAATAGAAGAAATTAATTCATTAGAAATTAGTGATGAAGAGAAAATTCAAATAGCAAAAAGAAAATTAAGTGATTTACTATTTGGAGAAATAAAAGAAAATTTAAAAAAAGAAACATTAAGCAAATATTCAGAGAATACCTTACTTTTATACAGAGATGGTGCCAAAGATAGTTTATCTTCTGCTTTTGAAGATGCTAAGAAAAAAATTGATGATATTAATAATGGCGATTATAATGAAGAAGATGCAGAAGAAAAAGCTAAAGAAATTTTAGATGATTTAGGACTAGATGAAAACTCTACAGAAGATGAAATAAAAGAAGTAGCAGAGGAAAAAGCACAAGAATTAATAGATGCTTTGAATGGAAAAGAATCTGATAGTAAAGCTGTAAATCAAATTTTAAATAATATAGGTGGAGATGACAATGGTGATAGAGGTGGTGGTGGAATTGGATTAAGAAGAGATATTTATAAAAGAATAAAAGAAATGGGAGATACAGAAAGCATAAAATACAGTTTAAGTGTGGCCGAAGAATCAGCAAAGTATTTTACAACAGGAGTTCTACACATAGCAGTTCATACTGGAGGAGCATCTGTATTTGGAGTAGGAACTTCTTTATTATTAATGGCATTACAAAATGTTATGCAGGGAATGAATACTATAAGAAGTGGCACCACATCTTTTAATCCAATCGATCAAGCTCAAAAACTAACAGATGGTATATCAGATATGTATACAAATGGTACAATAAACAGTTTGGTTATTGGCGCTATGCATAGTGGAGATTCTATAGTTCCTTTTGTTGGGAATGGCAAACAAACTACCATAGATCATAGAAACATGAAAATACTTTTATTAATTTCTGCTATTGCTGCATATTTAATGCTTGCAGCTGGTGCAATAGCAACAATGAAAAGCAAGACACAAAAGACATGGAATAAAATGTTAGATGCTGTTGGAGCAAAAGATGGAGATGATTTATTTGCTATGTTTATAGCGGCTGGTATAAAAGCTTCATTGATAACAACAGTTGCAAGGACATTTGAATCAACAGCTGGTTCAACTGGTGTTGGATTATTAATACCATTTGGCCCTTGACATTTTTTTTATATATGAATTAATTAATATAACTAGCAGAGGAGGTTAGTTTATGGTAAAATCTATTATAATTTCTTCAAGAAAAAAAATTGAAAAAATTAAAGATTTGGAAAAAGTTCATGTAGTTTCTGAATATTCAGAAACTAAGGAACAAACTTTATTTTTAGAAGATTTTTTAAAAAGGGTTCTTTCTGAAAAATTTAAAAAGTTTGATTATGAAATCTTTTTATCTGGCGAAGAAGCATTTTTTGGCTATGGAGTTAAACCACTGGAAATAGATGTTTTTTTAAATAATGAAGAACAAATAGCATATGTAAAAAAACAACTAACGAGATTTAAAAATCCTTTCATAACTGAAAAAATAAAATTTAAAAAAATTAAGCATATGAACGAACAAGTGTCTTCATATTTTGAGGAAGATACGCAAAAGTGGGCAGATGAAATATATAGATATTTAACTAATAATTTTAATTTCAAAGGAAAAGTAAATATAGATGCCAGTTTTTGTGAAGGAGAATTACAGACTTTTTGGATTATAATATCTGGAAAAGGAACCAATGACAAGATAGTTTCGTTGTTTAAATCAATGTCAGAAGCAATTACTTTATCTAAAAACTTTGGTTTTTATATAAAAGACAAATATACGTTTATAGATAATTATTTTAAAAGTTAAAATGTATATGGAGAATAAAATGGATAATTTGATAGATGAACAAGTACTTACAGATGAAGTAACTATTGTTGCTGAAGAAGAAACTATAGGCGAAGGAGAAAACGCTCAAAAGCAAATGTGCTTCAAAGGAGTTTTTTCAGAAGCTGATTCTTTAAACGCTAATAAAAGGGTATATCCTAAATCAGTTTTAAGAAGTGTATTTACTGAAGCAATGGAAAGATCAAAAAAATCTGGTAAGCCTATTTTTGGTGAATTGGAACATGCTAAGGATGCTCATGTTAATCTTGAAAGAATAGCAGTTAAATTCCCAGAATTAACATGGGATGAAGAAACTGGACAGATTAGAGGTAAGGCAATTCCTGCTGGCCCTATGAAGGATAAAGTAAAAACATTGGCGGAGGATGGATTTCCTATATGCTTCAGTACAAGAATGACAGGTAAAGTAAGACCACTTTCAGAAGAAAGAAAGAGACAACTTAATATTACAGAAGATGCTGTAGAAGTTTGTGAAGGAGCAAAGCTTATATCTATTGATGTTGTAGGAAATCAATCATGTCAAAAGGCTATTTCAAGTACTGTCTATGAAGAAACAATATCTGAAGAAGAAAAAAAACCAACATTTAGATCGGTTTTTGATTCTTTGATTTAACGCAAAAGTTAATAAAGGAGAATAAAAGATATGACAGTTAATCAGATTTTTGATACTATTCAGTATGGTGAACAATATACAAAAACAAAAGCCTTGAGAGAAAGTATTACAAAGTGCTATGACGAAGATTTAGGATTGTTTTATGCTTCTAAAAGATTAAAAGAGCTTTCTGGAAAAAGAGTAATGACAGAAGGTGAAGAACAAAAAGTAAATAGAATTATTTCAAAACTTTCTGTTATTGAAAGCAGATTGGAAGAAGGAAAAACAATTTCGGAAGCATATAAAAAGATGCAGTCAACAGCAATTATAGATGATTGCAAGGCATTAATGGAAGAAGCTACAAAAAGTAGAAAAAACGATTCTTCCAAGCTTGAAATGTTTGGAAAAATGGTGGCAGCTGCTAAATACTTTGTAGAGAATAATTTGGATGATAAGGCGGTTTTAAAAGAGAGTACAAATCCTCTTTTTAATAAGTATTTATCAGAAGAAGAAAAAGCTATTGAAGAAATATTATAATTTATATAGGAGTTAAGCATGAAAGAAGAAGAGTTGATGAAAGTTAAGGGTGCTGTGGAAACATATGGCCCAGCACCCGAAATAGACTTGTCTAAAATAAAAAACACAAAAGCTGCAAAAGTAGGTGATGAATTTGCTGAAAAAATTAAAATTTCTGAAAAAAAGATGAAGAAAAACAAATTCTGTTTTACAGAAGAGTATTCAGTAAATTTACCAAGTAATGGTATTCCATATAGAGCATTTGGAGATGAGATAATGGCTAGTGGAAAACTAACCATTAGACCAATGTCTCTTGCTGATGAAGAAATATTAGGAAATAAAAATTATATCAATAATGGAACAGCTTTTTTAAAGGTACTGGAAAATTGTATTGTAGAAGATATTAATGTTAAAAAGCTTATTCCATATGATGTTTTCTTCCTTCTATACTATCTTAGAAAGATTACATATGGTGAAGATTATAAGTTTGAAGTTACTTGTCCTAATTGTGGAAAAAAATATGAAAAGCAGATAAATATTTCTGATGTAGAATGGGAAGAAATAGAAGATGATAATGCAGAAGGTATAAAAACAATAAAGCTTCCAGTTAGTAAATTTACTGTTGTTATAGAAACAACTACACTTGGCAATGAAGAAGAGGTATCAAGACTTTTAAAGACAAAGGGATACGATGACTATGGAGAAAATGTTCTTACTTATGTTGCAAGAACAAGAGAAATTTTAGACGATAAAGGAGAGCCAGTAAATCCAAGAGATTATGTGGATTTCTTTAATGTATTGCCAGGAAGAGACAGAACAGAAATTACAAAAGCTTTTGAAAAGATAGAAGAACTTTTGATACCAATGGTTGATTTGGTATGTCCTAAGTGTGAAGCAGAAGACAAGGCTTCTATACCATTTACAAAAGAATTTTTTCGTTATTGATTCTGTAGAAAGAGAACAATGGTTTGAATCATTAAGGTATAATACTTTATTTTTGGTAAAGCAAGGTTTTTCAAGAGAAGAAATATTTTACATGCCTTTAACAGAAATAATGGATTACTTAAAGATTCTAAATGAGCAAAATGAAAGAGAAATTGAAGAAATAAACAGCTACAGTAAAGAACAAAGTACGGAAAGTAATATTAATGATATAAAAATGCTTGGAAATTCTTATTAAAAATAAGCGCCCTTTTGGGCGCTTTTGTTGCTTTAATTAAGTTAAGTAATATGAAAGGCGACGAATTTTCTGGAATGGTGTTTTATGATAAAAATGGTATGATTTTTTCAAAAACAGAACATCAACTTATTGCTGAAAATATTAAAAGAATATTAACAACAAGACCTGGAGAAAGAGTAGGGGAACCAGATTTTGGTTCTCATGTATTAGATTATTTATTTTTACCACAAATGAAAATAAAAGATTTGATTGCAGAAATCATAACAACAATAAATAGACAAGAACCAAGAGTTACTGTAAATTCTTGCACATTAACATCTGCAACTCAAGATGATGTTGTAAGAATAAAATTGGATGTAACACTTAATACAGAAAATAAAGAAAATCTACAGATAGGAGTTTCAATATAAAAAATGGCAAGTACACAAAATTTAACAGAATTACCGATTATACAAGCAACTGGAATGGATTATTCCAGCGTAATAGCTCAAATTAGAGAAATAATAGAAAACAATTCAAACTGGGCAAGTAACTGGACTCAGTTTTATAATTCAGAAGCTGGAACATTACTTATTCAGTTAATGGCTTGGATTTGTGATAACTTGGCAGTAAGGCAAGATTTGTTATACAATGAACAGTATTTAGCAACTGCTACATCTGATACTTCAAAGTATAGATTGTTAAAGCAAATAGGATATAATTTAAGATCTAAAAAAGCAACTATATTACCAATTTCAATAGAATTTAAAAATATATTGAATAAAAAAGTAAATCTTAGTAACGTAAGAGATAACCCAGGTGATTTTACTGAAATAAAATCTTCTATTTTTAAGTTTTATGGACAGGATAAAAATGGAAAAAATATTCCATTTGAAATTTTAAAAATAGATGAAGAAGGAAACCCAGATTACACTTATCCAATAGTTTTGGATCCTGGAGAAATTTTATATACAAAAGATTCTAATGGTAATAAATTAGTTGCTTTACAGGGAAATACAACATATAGAGAATTTACATCAAATACTTCTGACGGGCCTATCTTTGAACTTGATTCTGAAATTGATGTTGAAAGCTTAAAGGTTTATTCTAAGAATGGTGTTCTTTTTAAAAAAGTAGAAAACTTTTTGGATACAGATGTAACACAGGGAAACTTAATTTGCTATTTGGTTGAAATGAATGAGAATGGAAATTATCAAATTAGATTCCCAAGTAGAGATTTAGTAACATATAACAATGAAACTTTGGAAAATAGATTATATACTGCTGGTGAAAAAATATGCGTATTCTTTAGAACTTGTGCAGGTGAAGATGCAAATATTCCAGACAATTTTATTAGTATAGATGAAAATGTAGAAGATGTTTCTGGAGAAACTCAACAAATAATTATTTCAAATATAATGTCTGGCTATAATGGTTTGGATATTGAAAATTTGGATAGTGCAGTAAAGAATGCTCCTTTGACATTGACATCTTTAAACAGAGCAGTAACTTCAGAAGATTATAATAGAATTTTAAGAAGAAATACAATGGTTCTTAATTCTAAAACATTTACTCCAGATAATATGCCAGGGAGTTTTGAAAAATATTATGGAAGAAAAATTAGCCCACATGAAGCTTTTTCTTTCATAGTTTTAAATAAAGAAATAAATAAAATTCCAAATGAAAAATTAAACTATTACCCTTGGATAGAAACAAACAAGAATCATGTTTTAAATGAAAAATATATTTTTGGAGATGCTTCTTTAAATAATATTTTAAATAAAAAAGGAATTTATAATAATCTTTATATACAAGATAGCTATAATGAATATAAAGGATTTGAGTTTAATTCAATCTATGATAAAGGCCAATGGTATTCAAAATTTTATAATATAAATAAAAATGATCAGAACTATGAAGCCAGAATGATGACGAATGCAATAGTTTATAACACAAATGAAATTTTCGGAGATATAATAAGTTCTGAAAAAAACAGCGAAAGTTATGAATTAAAAATTAAACTTCATACAGCTCCATCTACAGAATTATATATAAAAAATATTATTGGAATAGATGGCACTACTAATAGTTTGACTACAAACAATAACATTATAGAAAATCAAGTAAGTGCTTCTTATACAGCATTAAATGACAAAGAATTAATAGATTGTAAGTCTTATAAATATATAAAGTTTGTTTTGGATGATATTTTTACTATAACAGTAGATTTGCATAAAGAAGCAAAATATTTGTACAATCCTTTTAACATTGTAAATTCAGATTGGATAGAAAATAAAGAAAACATAGAATATTATGATAATTATTATTTATACCTAAGCAATGAACCAGAAGTAACAAGTGATGCCGAATATACAAGTCAGCAAGAAGCTAAATATGGTGGAAAAACAAAAGAATTTTATAAAGTAATGTATGCTTACCATAATTCAAAAACATACGCTAATTATAGAAAAGGTATAGTCCAATTAATAAGAGAAGCTCTTGAAGAAATAGTTTCTTATACAACAGAAATAAATTATAATAATTTAACTGGAATATTAGCTTCTTATAAAGAACAACTTGGCAATAATTACTCTATTGAAAATTTGTGTAGAAAAATAACACAAGAAGGTGAATTGGTTCAAACAATAAATGATTATACATTCATTTATAAGCTAGAAGCTAATGAAACTTCTGAATATGTTGTAATAATGTATAAAGAACAAGAAGTTGTAAATAGTTTAGGAGTTTCAGAAACAATTGTATCTTTGGCTAAAATTTTAAAAACAGATGAAAATGATAATACAGTAGGTTTAAATCAGCTAATCAATAAAACAGAAGAAACAGAAATAACCAAGCAACAGTTGATGTATAATAGCATGTTTGGAAACAATACTTCAAGTTTTGCAGATTTGAATTTACAAGTTGAAAATCAAAACAAACAACAATTTTTAAAAGAAGAATATATAGCTACCACAGATAACTTGATTGATTATTATGAGCCAAAAGAAAAAAAAGATTTTTATAGAATTAGAGTAAATGACAGAATATTGGCAGTAAGATTGGATGCATATTCAATTATAAATGCGCACAATTTCTATAAAAGGTTGTCTGCTATAAACAATCCAGTATTTGCTTCAAATGGAACATATGCCTCATCTGTTTATGATTATTTCCCATACTTTGGAAAGGGAGATATGAAATTTGAATTGGAAGATAAGGAAATTATAAGATATGGTAATGGTCAACCATATGATTATAAATATGGTAAATTAAGTGGAGCAGAATGGAATGATGACGTTCATGCAACATTAAACAAAATTTATAAATCTGGATTTTCAAAAATAAAGTTAGGTGATGATGCACGTTCAGCTGCTATTGACCCAGATTTATCAATCGTATTCAACACTACAAAAGATGATTCAGATGCAACTACTAATATAAATTATGTAGAATTTTCTTTAAGAACTTTAGTAAACACATTGGAATACATTTTTTCTCCTATAAACAAAGACGAGGAGACTATTTTTGAATTTAAAAATGGTAAATGGTATGATTTAAAAACCAAAGATGATAATGAAATAAAACAATACTATGGTAAGGAAGAAATAACAGAAGATGAAAGAAACGCTTATAGAATTGTTCTTGATGGTAATTTAAGAGTAAGAAGTGTAAAGAAAGGAAACTTCCCTACAAATAATGTTTTAAATTTAGTAAAAGGGGAACATACAAATGAATATAAAAGTGGATATGAATATGATTTGCGTTTTGAAGCTTTTAACAGAAACGAAGTAAATATATCATCTGTTGCGGAAAGTGAAATAAGTACTGTAAATATGGAACAAATTCTTTTGCTTAATAAAACAACAGAAGATCTGTTTGAAAAGCTTACTGGATATAGAAGAAATCTTACTTTAAAAACAAGCAATTATGTTGATAACATTGATAATACTGTCAGTTGTAGATTCTATAATGCTGCACAAGATCCAACTGGAAAAGGTACATTTATTGTAAAATCACAATCAATTGGTGAAAGGAGTAGTGTTTATTTTATTAAAACAGCCAAATTAGATGGTAGAGAATTAATTAATGAATTAGGACTGCTAGATGGATTTGCTTATTCATATAACATCAGCGATATTGATTATAGTAACACCCAAAGAAGTATAAAATCATATGGTATTAAGAGAATAGAATTATATGTTGGCGATAAAAATGGTGACTATAATTTTAATATATATAGTAATGGTGCTCCTAATATTGATGTAAAAGAAATAACAGGTGTTGAAAACAATTCCAAAAGTAGCACTATTTCTGTAGGAGATATTTTATACACAAGTAGTGATATAAATAGAAAAGATGCAGACAGTATGTTTATCTCTTATGTGTTGTCAAGCGTACCAGAATTAAAAATTAACAAACAGGAAAATTTCTATTATTCGTCTAATAAAGAAAGTAATGAGTATGCAAAGCCTCCGATTATAGGTATTGAGGGTGAAAGTGTATATTATAAGCAAGAGAACGATACATATTATATAGATAAAGATAAAAGTGATTTTGAAGTAAAAGTCACTAAAGAACCAGTGGATACAAACAGTTTCTATTCTATTGAAGAAAATACTTATGAAGATTTAAAGATTATAAAAAACAAACCAGTAAAAATAATTGGCAATTCTGTAAATGGTTATGATCTTTCGGATGAAAAATTATATACTTATAGTGGATTAGCATATGGCATAAATACAGAACTTTATTCTATAGAACTTTTAAAAGCAGCTGCTAATATGCAAGTACCATTGATTTTTTCTGTTGATGAGCTAACAGAGAATTGTCCAAAAAATGGACAAGAGTTTGTATATAGTTCTAACAATAGTAATGTTTTAGCAATAAATCCTGGCATTACTTGTTCTACAAATGGATATAGTATTTATCAAACTATTTATACAAGGGCAAAAAATTCTGCAAATGAATTTTTAAAAGATAATTGTTATTCTTTTGCTAATATGTATAAAAATGAAAATAATAAAATTGTTTTTAATGGATTGACGTATACAAATGAAGGAAATATAACATTCTATTATCCAGATAGAATGGCATTTAGTAGTGGATTAGAAGATTTGAATATTACAACATACAGCGCTGATGTGTCAGAACAACAATTGGATTTGGCTATTAAATTATTTTATAAAATGTTGTTTGGTACGAATAAAACAAATCCAGAATTATACAACCTTTTTCCAAAAGAAGAAATGATAAATCTAAATTCTGATGGTATTGTTTGTACGTTAAATGAAGATTCTGATGAATTTTTCTACTGTCCTACGAAATTTAACCATTTGAAGTTTATATATAGAGGTTTTGTAGATGAATATAAAACTGTTTCAAAGTATGGAGATTATTATATAGACTGTGAAAATATTTACGATGGTTTTAAAGGTGGATATAATTTCTATATTAAGAAAACAGACAATAGTGATTTCCCAGATAGAGAATTCTACTTGCATTTTGTAAATGACAGAACTTATGAGCCAGACAGATTAACAGAAGAAGATAAAATAAAAAATTATATGAAGAAATACCAAATAATTGGCACTGAATTGAATTTGTTAAAACCATATTTTAAAACTTTTGACTTGGTTGGTTCTGTAAAATACAATGCAAACTATGACTTAGCTACAATTAAAGCTGGTGTAGAGAATGCGTTAAAAAAATACAAATTGACTTCTGTAAGAGATATAGAAATAGGTAATAATGTTTATAGATCTGATGTATTTAAAACTGTATTGAGTGTTGAAGGCGTTTTATCTTTTGATTTGTCATATTTTGGTTATGATAATATGGACAAAGATAGATATCCTGATCAAAAATATTCATTAAATATCAGTTCTCAGTCTGATAGTAAGATTGGTGCTGAATTCTATATAGTATCTATTCTTGCTGAAAGTAATGGTAAACATGGAGCAGTTATAACATATGAAAAGGCAGATGTATCTATAGATTAAAAAGTTAAAACTATAAAGGCTTCTTAGCCTTTATAGTTGAGGCTTGTTAATGAAGTTTTTAGATCCCTCTTTAGAAGAAATATACGAAACATTAAAAAATAATAATAAATTAGAAAATTTTTTTATAAAAAATAGAGTTTTAAATAATATAGATGATTATTATGAAAATTATGGTTATAACAACAATGAATATGAAGCTAAAAAAATAATAGAAAAAGCAAATAATACTATCTTTATGCAATTAGCAGAAGTTTTACTTGCTAACCTAGAAGAAATAAAAAAACAATCAATTTCAGAATTAGTAGCCAAAAGATTTCTTGAAAATGAAATAAAAGAAGCATTGGATTTTACAAGTGATGTAATTATATCAAACGATACTCTTTGGGAAATATATTACTGTATTAAATATTGTTATTCATCATCATTCTTTCAAAATAACTGGGAATACTTTGTTCCAGATTTCGATTATACCGAGATGCAAAAAAATGATTCTCTTATGGGTTTCATGGATGCAATAATGAAAGAGTTTGATAAACTTGATAATATAATGAGCAACACAAGAATTTTCAAAAGTTATAGAGAAATTCCATATGAATATATAGTATATCTTACACAACTTATGGGTATAGAACCAAAAGATTTTATGATTATGGAAAATCAAAAAGAAGCTTATAGAACCATAGCTGAAAACATAATGGATGTATATTCTGTAAGAGGTGTATCTAGTACTTTTGAGCTTTTGTTTAATTTCTTAGGATATAATATAAAGATAGAAGAGTATTTTTTTGATAGAAGGCTATATTTTGCTGTAGATAATATAAATACAGAACTTACAACTACTGATATATATAGCTATAAATACTATTTAACCACAAAAGATCCAAGAGACAACTTGTTAGACGGAATTTCTACGAATGAAATAGTCACACCAAACAAGATGTCAGAAAAACTTAATGTTAAAGATTTTGATGATTTGGTTGATAAATATGGCTTAACTTGCGTACTTGGATATGATGATGAATATATAGTTGAGCATAAAGATGGAGAAACGGTTATATCTACAGATATAGAAAAATACAAAGGCCCAGTATTTAAGTATTTTAAAACAAATTATATTAGAGTAAAACCATCATCAAAATATATAGCTGGCAACTTAAATGTAGAACAGCTTTATCAAGTTAGCGCATTGTTAAAATTTCTTACACCAGAATTTTTGCAAAGAGAAACATATGTTATAATTGATACTGGTGAAACAGATGAAACAATGGTTTTAAACTGGACAAAAGATTATACAAATGATGGATTTTATATTCTTGACAGTGAAGGATGGAATCAAAATTTTGCAAATAAATTTATTATTGACTATACCAAGAGCGATGGTTATCAAAATAGTGGTTTCTCTACAAGACCTTATGTATTGAATGACTTGGGGCAAAAAAAAGAATATGAAAATTCGGTAGGAAAATCAATCCATTTTGCAAATAATAAATATAACAACGTTTTTTTTAATCCATTATCTGAAAAAATTAAAATTATAAATTCAACAAAATATTGGGGAGATAAGGTAAAAATAAGTGGAAACACTGAAAAGTTATATCCAGTTTATAGAATTAGTGAAAACTATATTTATCAAAATGGAAGATATTATAATCCAGAATATAAAATAAAAGGTTCACAAATTACAGAATTTTATTTGCCAAAAGATCTTACTTATTTAAATGATAGAGAAATAAACCAATGGGAAAACATGGAAACAGTTGGCTTAAATGGTTTTAATGGCCCAAGCCTAAAAAACAAAATAAGGGAAATGGTTTACAAAAATAATTCTTATTATAATTATTTAAAAAAATCTGATGGTGTTATAAATATTGATTATGTAATAGAAGAAGGTATAAAAGAGTTTTTAGATACATCTACAGATGAAGAAAATTGGAGTGAAGACAAAAAAAGATTCTTTGAAAAAAGTTGGAAAAGAGTAGATAATTATACTTGGAAGGCAAAATTCTATGTTGATGCAAAAAACACTGACTTTATAAAAAGTTTTGCTGATAAACATAAAAATATTATTAACTATGATTATATAAATAATAAGTTGTTTTGCTTTAATGAATTTTATAATTTATCGTTTGATACAGATGGTGATTTTAAAATTGTAAATTCATCAAATGACAGACAAGATTTTAATAATATTGCTCTTGAAATTGTAAATAGAATGGTAAGTCCAGGAAACTATTTTATAGTTTTAAATAAGACTTTAACTTCATACATAATTTATCAATACGAACTAATAAATACATCTAGTGATCTTGAAATAAACAAACTTTATCCTATTCCATTAAAAAAGCAAAATAGTACAAACTTATACACTTTTGATACATATAAACAAATGGTTGAATCTATAAAAAATGATGTTTTTGTATTTAACAAAAAAACAATAGATTTGAAAACTGAAAAAAATATAAATTTCTATATAGTTGAAGATGGATGCTATTATAAACCAATGATTAAAACAACTCCTAATAAAAAAATAATCCATAGTGGCTATGTAGAAAAAAACATTATAACTGTTTTTAATCTAAGTGAAATAAGCAAAAGTGATAAAATTGCAAATAGTGAATTGGGAAGTATTTATTTTGAACCTTTAACTTCAGAAGAGATAGAAGATAAAACTTCTATAGCAAATATAAAAAACAAAAGAGAAAATAAAATTTTCCAATATAAATATTGCAATATTAAAAATGGTATTTTAATTTATTCAAAATCTGAAGAAAAATTGTACAGAGTGTTGAATAATGGTGTATTTTATACAGACCAGACATTGAAAGTAAACGGCATGCTATTCAGTGATAAATATGAGCTTTGTGTAAATCAGAACGGTGGACTTTTTGGAATAGAAGAAATAAATTTCTATGGTCGTTTTGTTCTTTATAATGATAATGATAAAGAAAAAGCAAAAATTTATGAATATGATGATAGTTATTACGGTTTTAGTGAACAAGATGATGATGACAACTTCATATTTAACAACTATGATAGATTATATGATTGGGAAAAAATGAAGATTTATTCAAAAGATATTTTTGGTAGAAGAGATATTAAAAAAGAAAGAAAATATAAAAAAGATCCAACGTACTTAGAAATTTCAAACAAAAGACCGATTAAAGTTAATATAGATAAAATATTTGAAGAAAAGGATGAAAACAATATTATTTCTACAGATATTTTAGAAGAAATTTGTGAAAGTTATGGTTCTAATTATACAGATAGAGACGTAGCTATTTTAGGATAAAATCGGAGAAAAAATGGCCTCAATAGATACAATTGGTTTAGTTAATATAATAGATGAATGTTTTGATGTATATAATGATAAATATACACCATACATTGCCGAAGAAAATGCAAGTATATTTTCTTTTTTAAAAAAATCATATGCTATAATAAAAGATGGTACTATATTTGATAATCAGCGACTTTTAGACGCTTATAAAGAATGTGTAAGAAAAATACTAATAAAATTAAACCAAATAGAAAATAGAAAAGTTTATAAATATAGTTTCAGAGTAGATATTACAAAAACCAGAATGGATTATTTTATTAGTTTTTTTGAGGAAATGTGGAAATATGTAAATAGACACTTTCCAAAAAACTTAACAGAAAATGAAATAAAAGTTGGATATTATGAAACATTAGATGGTGAAACTTTTTTTAATGGATACAGAGAAAATATAGTTATTGGCGGCCAGTTGAAGCCAACTTACGAAGATGATAAAGTTGTTTATAAAATAGAAGACAATCCATATTGTATAAAAATGAATGGTATTGTAAAACCTGGAGAAAGGACTAACATACAGTTATTTATAAATGGTGTTGAAAATTTTAATTCTCCTTTTTATTCCTTACAGGATTTTTTAAGACAATTCAAAGCTTTAGATGAAACTGTTTTTTCTAAATTTTATTCAATAAATGATGAATTGGCTCCAAGATTATATTTTGCTTTTTCAAATGGATTTGTCGTTAATGACATGAATGAATATGAAAATCCAAATGGCATCATATATGACATTTTTAATAATTTAGGAAAAAGTTTAGAAAATAGCGAAAAAAATTATTTTAAAGATTATTTAAAAAATTATTTATACACTGGTATTATAAATAGATACAGAGAAAAGACTTTTGATGATAAAGAAACAAGTTTGATTCTAAATGACTTGAACTTTGGAAGGTTTGATAATGTAATACCAGGTGTAAACGAAACTTTATCTGGAAAAGGTGGAGATATCGGTGGATTACAAACAATAGATTTTGATAACAGAACTGTATTAGGAAAATCTGAATATGTAAGACTAATGTTTGATAAATCTTACTATAATCCAGAAAACAATAAGATAGAGATTTATATTAATAAGAAAAATCTTAAAGGTACTTTAAGCAAAATAAGTAAATTTAATGGTATTAGTGGAAACAAAGATAGTTATTTAAACTATATTTCTGATAGATACAACCAATTAAAATATTATGATGGCTTTAATAAAGAAAATATTAAGTTTCTTAAAAAAGAAGCAGATATAGAAGAAATATTATTAAAAGAAGAATTGTTTGCTGTAGAACCTTGGTTTTGGCCAGAAAATAATCAAGATGAAAACTGGGATAGTGAGTTTTTTATTAACAATGCTAAAAAAATTCAAAAAGTATATTTCTATGATGATGACAGCTATTTGAAAGAAGATGACCTTTTAAAAGAATTGTCTGTTGAAGAAGGCGATAATAAGCAAATTGTAAGATCCCAAAGAAACAGAAATATTTCTGTAAATTCTGATGAAAAAAATTTAATAATTTATTTACAAAATGATTATATAACCAATGTTAATGAAAAAAAATTTTTAGGTGGTGGGTATGTAAATATAAAAAAAGTTCCGCAAAAGTTCAAAGACAATAAGGTTTCAAAATTAGTAGATAATGAATATACCAATAAAAATTCTTATTTTGAAAGCGAAGAATTTTCTTCTACTTTAGATGATAGAGAAATAACAATAATACATACTACTCCAGATATGTTCATAACACAAACAGAAAATGGATTCTTACCATCTTTTACTGGTACATATTTGGACTGTGAAAAACATAATAAAGAAGTAAAATTTGTAAAAAAACATACAAATTTATATAGAAAAAAAGAGTTCCCGGAATTTAAAGTTGGTACTTTACATGATGGTGGAGAATTTTTAGAATTAGAGTGTACTGAATTTGCTGATTATGTTGACATTGGTTCTTTAAGACAAATAAGAGTAATGTCTACAGAAAGCAATAGTCAAAGATATCTTTTTAATGTAAAAGGAATTAAGAAGAATAAAGTTCGTTACCAAACAGTAAGTGCTTATTTTGACAATTTGGAAGATTTAAACAAAAGAGGGTATAGTTTTCCAGTAAATAATAGGTTAAGCTTAGCAGAAAGTAGTGTAGAAACATATAGTATAAAAGGTAAATTTGTTACTGTAAAAAATGATGCATCAATGATATTTGAAAACTTTTTTTCTGAAGAAAATAGTGCTGGTATTGAATGGATAGATTCAGGAGAATTAAAAGATAAAAACTATATTATTGATATAAATACAGAAGATGAAGAAGGAAAGCCTAACAATACAGCTATTGTTATTAATAATACAAATAAATATAGTGTAGATAATATTGATGGTGTATCTAATGAATTTGCTCTTGCATTAAAAGATATAGAATTCGAAATTGAAGAAAATTTTTATTTTGAGTACAAACTTCTTCTACAAAAGAATGAGTATGTAAAAAATATGAACTTTAACAATGATTTTCAAGTATATATACTTGATTACATACAAATGTCTGGTAGACCAGAAAGAAAAGAATTTTTGGGAAGTACTTATAAGGATAATGGAGAAATAGACATATTAGATTATGTTCCAGAAAAGGAAAAAATAAGACTATATTTCCCTGGACTGAGAAAAAATATAAATGCTTATATGATAAGGCCAGTTTGTATATTAAACTCATTAAAACAATTAAATTATTCTATAATTTTACCAAATATAAGAATTAATAAAAATAGTTGGAGCTTTGTATCCAAATTAAATAAAAATTGGTTAATAAAAGGGTTTGTTAAAAAAATTCCTATTTTTTATAATTTTTTAAAAGATTTTTATTTAATTTATGCTAAATATGTTGGAAGAAGGGTTAATAAATTTATAAAAGAAATAGAAACTGAATATAAATTCAAAGATGATATAGAGCCAGAAATAAATTTAAGAAATAGAATTAAAGATGAATTTAAAATTATATTTGAAGATATTGAAAACAGTCTTTTTTACAGAATTATGAACGAAGGAAAATTATCTTCAAAAGAAGTAACAAATTCAATAAGCGGAGAACGTGAAATGATTGAATTTGAAGAATATAATAATAAAGAACCTCCAGAGGCTCTTAATTATATGATAATTAAGTTGTTAAAGCTTATAAAAAAAGAAAAAATTGTTACCATGGAAGAAGATTTGTTTAAAGAACCTTTAAATGCAGTATTAACAAACTGGTATGATAATTATGTATATGATTATAATATGAATGAAAATATAAAAGAAGAAAAATATTATCCAGCTATTTTATACAAAGAAAAACAAAAATATGATTTGGAAATAGGAAATAGAAAAAGATATAAAATCGATGGTAAAAACTACACAAAACAACCAACAACTAAACTTGAAGTAGATTTTGAAATTCATCATAAATAATAAAGTTAAAAAATGGAGAAAATAAAAAATGAAATATATAAATTCTGATATTATACTTGATAACGCTAATTTAAAATCAGGAAAATATGCGTGGTTATTATTAGGTAATCCAACACCAAGCACAGACTTACCATCTGTTGGCACAGCAGATGGTAAGAGAGATCCTACTTTTGATTCATCAAGTAAAAAAATGAAAATAAGAGATGAAACAATAGCAGGTATTTCATTTTGTCAAGCTAAAAATATTTCAGGAGTAACTTCTGATACTGGCAACGAAGCAACGATTACATTTCCAGCAAGTGGTGAAAATACTGAAATTTTTTGTAAAGTTGGAAATGCAGGTGCACCTAATAATGGGTTTATAGTAAATAATTTAGCTTTGGTTAAAATTAAAGAAAATATCTATAGTCAAATTTTTAGTGACAATACATATAACTCAGGAAAAGCAAGAGAACATTTTTTTTATTTTGATCAAACACCACTTAGTAATAACGAATGGACTTTTACATACATAACAGATACTACTAACTCTTCAAACCCTAATTACAGAATGATGGATAAAATAGATGCCGTATTAGTTATTTATAGTATTAATAGTAGTGCTGAAGACCCTGTAAATTTTATTAATTATACGGGATTTAATGTTGGAGAATCTGTATTAACCATTTCTGGTTTACTTCAAGAATAATAAGGGACAAAAATGCTTAAAGATTTATTAAAAAAAAATAAAGAAAAGAAAAATACTAAAGAAAAAATTTTAAATTCTTTGATGGATGGGTATGTAGATATAAAAGCATACAAACATGACAAAAACGGAAATAAAAAACTTGTCTATCATGATACAGGTGATAATACAGTCACAGACTGGATGAGACAAACAATTATGTTAATGCTTGGTGGGTACCCATTAAGTTATAATGGCAATACAGAAATTAATAGTGGCCCTTCAAAAGATGATGCCGATCAAATTACCAAGCCAAATAAAGAATATCATTCATCAAGTTCAAATAATAGCTATAATAAAGATGGTTACTGTTTAAATGGTGAACAATATTTATGGAATGGAGAAAATTTAAAAAGTCATTATCCAATAGAAGGAAACAAAGAATATTACAATGATACATCTAGTACAACAAACTACTATGCATTATTTCCAACAAAAGTTCTTTTAGGAACTGGTTGTGAATATACAGATTGGCAATCGTTAAGAGATATAAATGAAGAAGAAAATGCAACTTGGTATACAAATTTGATAGCAGCATATGGCGATGGTGACGAAGACAATGCTGAAGCAAACTTTGATTCTTTGTTAGGACTTACAGGAGAAACAGATAGTTACAAGTCAAATCAATATTCTGGAACAGTTGGCATGCAAGGAATATATTCTGGATCTGGTGCTATGGTTAGGGCTATAACAGTAAACGATCCAGACAATACAACAAATATTTCAAGTAGTGCAGAAATGTCAAAAAGATATGGGGTTGTAGGTGCTATAAAAACATTATATTGTCCTTCTTCAGAAGATGACTGTTCTGAATATCTGGAAGAAACTGTTAGTGATTCCGGTCGTCTTATAAAAGGAAGATATAGAGGAGCTGGAAGGCCTTGTTTTATCTATTTTAGCAGAAATGATAAAAAACAAAGTAAAAAATTAGACTGGGACGAATTAGTTTCTGATATATCTGTTAACAGAGATAGTGCTAGTACATATTTAAACAGAATTACATTCAGAATTATAATTCCAGCACAATCATCTGGTACTGGTGCAATTGGTGAATATAGTCCTTTTAATGGTTATACATTTAAACAAATAGGATTGTTTAATGATGCAAGATACAATACAACTTCTAGCGAAGTACAACCTGCAACTACAATTGCAAATAATATGCCATGTGGTATGATGCTGGCAGTCAAAAACATTCAAAACTTTACAAAAACAGCAGATGAAAGTATAGAGTTTACTTGGACATTAACAATTTAAATTAGCGGCCATCAACTAATGTTGATGGCTTTATTATTTTAATACAAAAGTTAATTTAAACATTATCCAAGGAGAATTAAATAAATCTTATGAAAAAAAAATTTTTTGGTAATAAAATAGATGAAAATGATTATATTTTTATAGAAAGAGCTACTTTAAAAGATAGATATGAAAACGTTATAGAAGTAACAGAAAAAGAAGTAGAAGAAGGAAGTGTAATTCCAGCAGAAGAAAATTTTAAAAGAATTATAAAATTAAATAAATATGGAGATGTTGTATCCATAAATGATATTAATTGGGGTATAATTACTAATGATGATGAAGATAAAGAAGAAACATCTGACAATGGAACAACAATAACAAAATTTTTAACAAAATTTTATGAAATATATAGAACATCTAATACAAACAAACTGTCTGGAGAATTTTCAGAATTTTATTCACCAGAGGATAAATTTTCTGCAAGAAATTTAAATAGACCTATTTTTCAGAATTTTGAAGATACAGAGAATATTTATGAAGTTTTGCAAAATGTTTGCAAAACACTTTATGGTCAAAAAAAGAATGGAATAATACCAGATGTTTTTGAAGAAATGAATCCTGATAAAGTTGTATGTGGTAATTATTTAAATAGAGATAAAAAATTTGTAAGAATCCCCACAGGTGCTTTCTTCGCAAAACTTTCAGATAAACAAGCAGAATATTATAAATATACAACAACTGAGGATAATCAATACTCAAGAGATTTTTATGTAGATAATGATCATAATTCAGCTATAATTTTTAACAGACCAAATGTAGAGCTTTTTGAAAGACAATTAGCTGAATATTTTAATATCAATTTAAATGATCAAGACAATAATGTTAGGTTAAATTATTATTTTACAGAAGAAAAATTTCCAGTAATTAATGATACAATACCAAGAGCAGAAAGCACTTTTGTAAATAACAATAAAGATAGGTATAATGTTAAAAGAGGTATAAGATATTATATAGATGTTTCAAAGACAAATTATAATTATGAAAAAAATTTAAAAGGAAATACAATAATTACAACTCATCCACAAGTAGGAAGAGTTCCAGCATCTAAAAATAGTGATCCGACAGATTCATTTGAATTAGTAAGAACATTTGCAAATATTTACAAAAGCTACTTGTCAAAAATAGGTGATTTCTTTTCTCTTGAAGAAGTAATAGAATTCCCTTGTTCTAGCTATTGGCAAAGCGGAAAATATGTAATATTCTTTGATCCAGCTACTACAAAACCAAAAGACAAATCAGAATATATAAGGTACAGTTTTTCAAAACGTTTTGGAATGTGTTCCAAAGCTTATTTTGAAAGAAATTTTGATGATTATAAAGTAATTAAGCTGTTTGATATTGAAGCTACAGTAAATAATGATGGTGGAATTACTTGGATAGACAGTAGTGGAACTCCATTGACTGTACAAGCTACTGCTTGTTTGGAAAAAATAGATAGAACAACTTTTGACATTAAAAATATTAATGTAAAAAACCTATTGAATGACTTAGTTGTTGAAAATAAGAAAAGTAATGTAAATATTTCTGAAGCTCATATAACACCTTCTAATGAAGAAAAAGATAATATTTCTATAGGTTTTTATAATTTAGGATATTCAAATGAAGCTAAATATTCCCAAAAGAAGGATAATATACGTGAAAACAGAGCGTTCTTTGGAGATACAACTTTAGATGAAGGAGCTCCTCAAGATCAAAGAAATAGAAGCTTGGCAAGCGAAGGAGATAAATACATACTTGGAGAAAACAATATTGCAATTGGAACTTATTCTTTAAAAAATACAACAAATGTAGATAATGTTGTTCCAAAAAACAATATTGCAATTGGTAAAAAAACTCTTGAGAATGTATTTAATGGTAATAATAACATAGAAATAGGGTTTGGTAGTGGAAAAATTAAAAAACCAAATAATTTAATAAGTATTGGTTCTAATTTTGAAACAGATAATTCTAATGCAGAAAATTATAATATAGTTATTGGATATTCAAATTCTAATAAACTAGTATTAAAAGAAAAAAATATTATTTTTGGTTTTAACAATAGTCTAATACCAAGTGCTGAAAATCCAAACTCTTTAATTAATAAAAACAATACAATAATAGGTGTAGACAATAATATTGGATTATTAAATACAAACAACATAATCTTTGGAAACTATAACAACTATAATAAAGATTATGTTGTTGAGTTAGAAGAAACTTCTGCTAATTTAAAAGATTTTAATTATGTTTTTGGAAGTAATAACTTACTAACATATATTAATAAAAATAATATAATTATTGGAAATGATAATCAGAAAGAATCAGAACTAGAAGAGTTAGATAAATTTAATAACAATATTTCAATAGGAAACAATAATAGTTTTAAAACAGAAAATATTGTTTTTGGAAATAATAATAATATTTTTGATACAAGTACAATTATTATTGGTGAAGAAAATATATTTAAAGAAGGAACTGATAATCTAACAATTGGTAGAGAGAACTCAGAAAATACTTCTGAAAATAATTATTTATTTGGTGAAAAGAATGAAGACACTGGTTCTACTAATGGTTTAGTAATTGGTAGAGAGAATAAAACAAATAATTCTGATGGTAATTATTTATTTGGTGAAAAGAATGAAGACACTGGTTCTACTAATGGTTTAGTAATTGGTAGAGAGAATAAAACAAATAATTCTGATGGTAATTATTTATTTGGTGAAAGCAATATAGTTAATGGTAGTAATAATATAATAATTGGTAAAAAAAATAATATACAAACCACTAACAATTCTATAATTGTTTCAAATAACCTAAACGAAGAAGAATACGTTAACGATGATTTTAATCCAAATAACGAAATAAATTTAAGCGATCCACTTAATGTTAATACAAGAGAAGTAGGTAATGATCAACCAAAAATAATAATAGGTGATTCTTATAAAAATGCCGATAAAAAAACAAAATATTTTATCAAGCTGGATGAAAAAAATAATGCCTTTATAAGAGCAGAATCAACTACATTCACAAAAGATGTGTATGTTGATACAACTATTACAACTCCTATAGTAAATGCAAGTTCTTATATCCATCAAGACCCAAGAACTAATTTTGATAAGTCTGTGGCTTCTAATAAACAAAATACATTGGTTCCAAATGCTGGTAATATTCCAACAATAATGGACTTGAAAAATATGAATGATTTGCTTAAATATAAAAGTTTTATAGGAACTTTGGGAGCAAATGGTAATAAATATATAATTTCTAATAGACATAAAAATGGTTATGAAGATGAGAATAAAGCTTTTGTAATAGCATTTGATGGTGAAATTGAAAGAAGATTAAAAATTAAATATTTTGATAGTACGAAAACTTATTACGATGAAGATCTTATAGATACAAGAGGTGGTCAAGTAATAAAAGGTAGGCTTACATTAGAAGCAAAAACAGGAGATGAAAACGCTACAGTAAACGAATTAAATAACATTATTTTAATTCCAGATGATACAAGTGTGTTTACAAAATCTATTAAAGCCTTGAGTTTTATAGCAACTTCTGCACGTTCTGAAAAAACAGATATAAAGCCGACTAAATATAATGCAGTAGATGAAATTAATAAAATAGATGTGGTAGATTTCTACTTTAAATCTGATAAAGAAAAAGAAAATCCTAAAGTTGGTTTTATTGCTGATGATACAGATCCTATATTTTCTACAAAAGATAAAAACTCTATGGACTTATATAATACTGTTGGTATGCTTCTTAAAGCTGTTCAAGAACTTTCAGCAGAAAATAAAGAATTAAAAGAAAGAATAGAAAAATTGGAAAAATAAATAAAAAAGGTCTGGTTTTTTACCAGACCTTTTTTGTAAGTTAAAAATATAAAAGGAATAAAAGATATGAATTTAGATGAACTTATAAATGAAGCTGGGTATTCTTATTTAAATAGTATGCTTGGTGGTGGTAAAAAAAATGGTGGAATTGACTTGTTTGCTTATGAAAATGCCAGACAAGCAAGAATTGAAAAGCAAATTGAAAAAGCCAAAGAAGAAGGTGATAAAGCAAAAGTTGCAGAATTAAAGAAAAAACTAAAAAATTCTGATATTGGTTCTGATTCTGGCAATAGTGAAAAGACAAGGGGAACTGATGGAGTTCAGATTCTCCAAAATATTAACAAACTTAAAGGAAGAATTTGTTTTTTAATGATGAATTATGTAAATTTGACTTCTGGGGTTGGATTGAATAGTAATTCATTAACAAATGCTGTAAAAATAGTTAAGGGTAAAAAGGATGAAAATGGACAGCAAAAAATAAAGGTTGTAGGCGCTCCTTCCACAGCAGAATTGCAAAAGCATTATGATGCTTTAAAGAAAGCAGTTGAACAGTTGAATGAATTTGAATATGGTCGTGAAGGAAAAGATGGATATTTGCATGGTGCTCCTAGGAGATATTTTGATAACAAGCAGAATCGTGCAAAAGTTTTGTTAAAAGCTTTGGAAAATATTAAGCCTTCCGAAATAAGTTTTGATCCTGATACAATAGAAACACCATTTATAACAGATGTTTCAAAAGTAAAAACAGGCCCAGAAATTGAAAAAGATGGTAAGAGAACTGGTGAAAGATATGCAGAAATCAATGCTTTAAAAACTGATATTGATGGAAATATTAAGTCTCAAGTTTGGCGTACAAAAATGGCTAAAGTAATTGGTAAAAAAAGATTTAATGCTTTTGTTTATGAAGAATTACAGCCATATATCCATGAATTCCAAAAATATAGAAAAGACTGGGACACAATAAAACATCCTGAAAATATAGACTATGACTTTGTTGCAAAAGATGTAAAAGATGGTCTATCAAAGAGATATGAAGAAGCAAAAAAAATTACTTCTGATTCCAATTCAAAATTTAAAGATTATAAAAAATTAAGAGAAAAAGAAAAGAGTATCGAAAAAATTTCTTCTGCAAAAGATGATGCAAAAACACAAGACGGATTGGATCATTCTTTGTACTCTTCTAGACAGGGAGCTGGAAAAATTGCTTTAAGAAATGCTATTTATTCTAAAGAAAGAACAGATACAGAAAGAGCAAAAACAGGAAACCAAGGATGGCTAGAAGCACACCATATTGAAAAATTAAATCTTACAAAAATAAAAAAGATTATTAATTCTTGGATTGATAATAATCAAGAACCTTCTGCAAAAGACAAGAGAATTATTAAATTCTTTGGTGTTATGCCTGGAACTTCTGGACAAGGTGGAGCAGGTACATTAATTTTTATGCATACAGATAAACCAGCTCCTAATCAGTTTAGTTATGAAGGTCTTTATGCTTTTAAAGCAGGAAAAAGTTTTATGAATGGAGATCTTTCAACCGCACAAGAAAAATATGTTGAAAATCATGCTGGTAGAAAAGCTGACAGTTGGAAGAAAGGTGTTCTTGAAGCTTTGAAGAAGTTGGATGTGGGTGGACAATCAACAGTTGTAACGGAAAGTGTAAGATACTTTAATTATTAATAGGAGAATAAAATGAAATTACAAGAAGCTTATGATATAGTAAATGAAGAAAATAAATTAACTAACGGAAAAACTGGTTTGATTGTTTTTGATATTGATGATACATTGCTACGTGCAGATTCATCTATTATGGGGATTATTATTAAACATTTTACAGAAACTGGCAAATGGGAAGATGTAGAATATGAAAATTCAGCACAGTTTGCAAAATCACCATACAAGGATGAAAAAGGAAATCCAAAGCCTGGATATAAATTTGATTTCTCAGATTTTAGAAATCCAGAAAAAATTAAGCAATCATTCTTTAAAACAGAAAAAGATGGAAAGGTTATTAGCAAAGGAGCAGAACCTTTGGTTGCACAACTTAGAATGATGGATTCAAATCTTAGAGCCGGGTATGATGTTGCATTCTTAACAGCAAGAGGAGCAGAAAAAGCAGTATTTACAAATCTTATGAAATGGCTTAAATATAGAAATTTAAAAGGTGAATTTGTAGACCTAAAAAAGAACAAAGTAAATCTTGCAAATTCAAGAGCTGTTAATGATGAAAAGTATTCAAAAGAATATGCTGGTATGCCAGATGGCGCAAAGAAAGCTGCTTTCTTAAAAGATAAATGTTCTAAGTATTCTATTGTAAAATTTGTAGATGATGATCATAAGAATTTAGCCGCAATGAGAGCATTAAAAATTCCAAATCTAAAAGTAATTGAAGCTCAAGGAATTGAGCATAATGCAAGAATAGCAAAAAGAGATGCAAGTAAATAATTAATTTCTAAAATCGGGAATTCTTATTCCCGATTTTTTTATAATTTGTAAGTTAATTATATCAAAAAAGTATACTGAAAAAATCTTAAATAACATTTTTTTAGTTCTTTGCAAGATAATTATAAAGATTATAATTTTATTTAACGGAGGTTTATTAATGGCCGATACAGCAAAACTTAATTTGCTTGATGAAGAGCTAGATGAAGCTTCACAGAAATATATTCAAGAGTCTCTTGAAGCTTGGAAAGAATCTGTGACTAATCAGCTTGTTGAGCAAATGGAGCATGAAAAGCAGGCAAAAATCGAGGAACTTGAAGAAGAAAATGCTGCTTATAGAGAGCAGTTAAAAGAAGAGTTCACAGAGAAAATGCTAGATGGTCTCAATGAACTTAAAGAAAGTATCCGTGCAGAAGTTACAGCTGAGGTTATTAAAAACAATCCTGAGCTTAAGATTTTCGAACAGGTAAAGGAAATTGTTGCTCCTCTTGTTTCTGAAAATTATCGTGATAATGCTTATGAAGATACTATTCTTAAACTTTCAGAAGAAGTTGAAACATTGAGAAGAGAACAGGAACTTAATGAAGGTTCTAAGACATTAGCTTCTTTGTTAGCACCTTATTCAGAAAAGACACAGAAGTTAATCCTTTCATTAGTTAAGGAAGGAAGTCCTGATGAAGTAACTGAACAGTTCTATAACATCTACGATTCACTTTCAAGTGTATTTGAAGAAGATGATGCTAGTTCAGACGACACATCAAGTGATGACACATCTTCAGATGATGCTAGTTCAGACGACACATCAAGTGATGACACATCTTCAGATGATGCTAGTTCAGACGACACATCAAGTGATGACACAACAACAAACGAAGAATCCTTTATTACAGAAGGAACTACTGGATATGATCAGCCTAAAAAGACTGAAAATAAATATAATTTGAAAAACATTCTTAAATCATACGCAAACATTTAATCGGAGGTATTTGATAAATGATCGAGAATAAACTTATTGACAAGGCAGAGTATGAAAAACAGCTTGCCGAAAGATGGAACTGGATTGCAGAGGATATCTCTGATGATGAAACACGTCTTAACACAATGCTAGTTCTTGAGAACTCTTATAAAAAGATGGTTTCTGATGGTTCTATTCCACAGGGATGGTTGCAGAACGTTCTTTTAGCAGAAGATAACGAAGAAGGAACACTTACAGAAGCTCCACAGATGTCTGGTGCTGTAGGTGATTATGTTATTCCTAAAGTAATGTTCCCAGTTATTAGACGTGTTATGCCTGAACTTATTGCTAACAAGCTTGTTTCAGTTCAGCCACTTCAACAGCCAACAGGTGTAATTTACTACATCACATATAGATATTCAGATAGTAAGTCAAATGTAGAAGCTGGAGAAGAATTCTCTGGAAACCCATATCAGACAGATCCTGCTTACTCTACATACTATACTTCTGAAAAGCTTGGTCCTATTGAATTTGAGGTAACAAGTGACACAGAACCAAGTACTGTTAAAGTTAATAGTACAGATGTACAAGTATATATACCTAAAATAGTAGGCGAATCTGATGAAGGTGAATCTGCTGCTGAAAAAGTTCTTAAAAATGCTGTTGAATTCTTGGGTGATGATGCTAACAAAAATGAAACATACAAGAGAGTTGAAATTTTTAATAATGAAAATAAGAAAGCTATTTTGATTAAATATGCTGCTAGGGGTGAAGGTAATACAATTACATTTAAGTCAGATGACGGCCAAACTCCACTTGCAACTTTAAATACAGAAACTAAAAAACTTGAATTTACAGCAGAAGCTGCATATATTATTGGTTCTGACAGTAAACCAGCTGATGCTAACGAACCTGCAAAGAAATTTACAGTATTCATTGTATACAACCAGGAAGGAACAAGTCATATCCCAGAGATGGAATTTGATATTGATCACATGGATGTTTCTACAACATCTAGAAAACTTAAGGTTAGATGGACAAAAGAAGCCGAACAGGATATGAACGCATATCATAAGATTGACGTTGAACAGGAACTTGTAAAGGTTGCCGCTGTTCAGACAAACTATGAAATCGATCGTCAGATTATGAATGCTATCGATGATATCGTAATTTCTCAGTTGGTTGGTGAATTTGACTGGGCAGATGATGATCTTAATGGTACAACAGGTAACTACCTTGATAGACATCGTGCATTGGCTCAGAGAATGTATCAGTACTGTACAAAGGTAGCAATGTTTAACAGACTTGCTCCGGCAGACTGGGCAGTATGTTCTCCACAGGTAGCAGCTGCTCTCCAGATGTTGCCAGATTGGAAGGCTGGTGAGATTTCTCACAATAAGTCTACATTCTATAATGCTGGTTCTCTTGGAAATGGAACAGTAGCAATCTACTGCGATCCAAACAGAATGAACAACGACATTACACTTGGTTATAAGGCTAAGGATTCTACATACGGTGCTGGTATTGTATACTCACCATATGCAAACTGGATGTCTGCAACAATCGTTAACCCAGATAACTTCAATAATGTAAGAGGTACATTCTCAAGATATGGTATTACAGCTACTCCACGTGCTGAATTTAACTATGCTAGAGTAACTCTTAACAACTTCGCAATCTAAACTAGGGTTGGTATAGAATAATGGAAAAGGCTGGTCAATTGACCAGCCTTTATTTATTTAATATTTTTTATTTCTTCATCAGTTAATTTTCTAAATACCTGTGCTATCTCTATAGCCCAATCATTATTATATTTAATCAATCTACCATAAGCAGAAATTTTATCATTTTTTAAAAGTTTGTTTCCTAAATTTTTTTTTGTAGAATTTAATATAATTAAAGGAAATTCTTCATTGTTAGGGCCTCTTAATACAAATCCAAATCTTTCTTCTTCCAATTGTATTAAGTCAGTTGTAATGGTTCCATTGAAAGAAATAAAATTAGCTATTTGCTGTTCCGGTTGATCCGAATCCTGCTGAACCTCTGTCTGTTTGTTCAAACTCATCATTAACTCCTAAATATTTTACGCTATTTATCTTAGGTATGCAATGTGGTACAAGCTGAGCTATTTTTCTACCAGCTTTTATTTCTACTGATTCGTTTGAATTATTTGTTAGAATAACTCCAATTTCTCCTATATATCCTTGGTCTACTACGCCACCAATAGGTTGTAAGCCCAAATCTGCGGCATTTCCAGAAGACCCTTCTATTTTAAATTCTATTTTCCATTTTTTTGCATCTTCTGGATCAACAAATTTTCCCTGAACAGCTACACCAGTTGAAAGTTTTACTTGTTTTACTTTTGGAGGGATTGTAATATCCTCTGTTGAATATAAATCCCATCCAGCGTCTGATTCATGTGCTTGAATTGGTTTTTTTGCATTTTCTTTTGTAGGCTTAAAAAATAAATTTAACATTAAAAACTCCTTTTATATTAAGTATAACATTTTTGTAAAAACTTGTCAATAAAAAAGTTAAATATATTGGAGAAACTGTTGATGATTAGTTTTAGAGAATATTTAAACTTAAATGAAAGTATTGATAATGACTATGAAGAATTAAAAAAAGACAATAGAAAAAAAATTCTTTTAGGCTGGGCTCTTAAAAATAGAAAAAATCCATATACTGGTTTAAACCATGTTCAGAAAGATGATGTTCTTAAAGATATAAATAACCAAATATCTGATAAAAATGAAGAAATTGAAAATGACGAAGATAAAATTGCACCATATGATTCAACCAAAGAATTAGATGATGAGTTTAAAAAAATAGAAGAAATAATTGAAAATAAAAGATTTAATAAATTTGGTGATATTGAAAAAGTAAATAATGACAAAGCAGCGAGTGTATTTTTTAATTCTATAAAAAACGAAAAAGAAAGAATTCAGCAATTAAATAAAAATGATACAGAAAGAGTATTGAAATGTTTTAAAGATAGCAATATAGATAATGACAATAAAATAAGTAAAGAAGAATTTATAAATGCTGTAAAAAAAATTAAAAAAGAATTTTCTTCTAATTTGGAAAAACCAGCAGTTATTCTTTGGTTATTGTATTTGAATCAGGTATGTATAGAAAAACAAATAGATATTTTTAATAAAGAAGATAAGCAAATACCTAAAACACCAGCTGTAGCTAAAAGATTAGGAGAACCTTTTTTTAAACAAGATAATAAGCAATATATTTCTACTGGATATTTTGATGATTTGAACAATGTTTTTTCATGTTTTCAACAATTCAGATTGGACAGAACTGTTTTGCAAAATTTTAAAAACTTTAATTCCTCTTTAAATTTTTTAAAGAATTTTGATGAAAAAAATGTAGATAGTAAAATTAAAGGAAACTTTAAAAAAGAAGATTCTAATAAAAAAGAAGAACCCAAAAAAGAAACTCAACAGCAAAATGCTGATGATGAAATAGATCATAGTGATGATGCTGAGTTGGGATTAAGTGATGAACCACTTAGATTCAAAGAAACAGAAGCAGAAAAAAATACAAGAAAAGCCGAAGAAATTATAAAAAAGAATAAGTGGTACATATATGATGTTTCTCTTCCATCTGCTGGAAATAATGAAGAATTGGAAAAGTTTATTGATTTTATGAAAACTGATGAAAACGGGCCAATTGGAAAAATAAATACTATTAAAAAAGAATTAAATAGTTATAAGGAAAAATATGGAAAAGATTATTTAAAAACTGAAACTGATAAACAGCAAACACAGAAAGAGAGTGTTATTAGTAAATACATAAACAGACAAAAAACAATTAACGAAGGTTTATTTTCTAGTTTTAATATTAAAGATTATGAAGATAAAATAGAAGATTTAAATACAGAATATGAAAAAAAACTTAGAAATATAAATAATAAAATAGATAAAGAAACAAACTATACAAAGCGGGAAAAATTAGAACTTGAGTTTAAAAATCTTATAAATGATTGGGGTGCAGAAAGTTCCAAAATAATTATAAAACTTAAAAAGGATGCTGAACCTTCTCTAGAAAAAATAAAGGATAAAAAATACAGAGATTCATTTGATAAAACTCCAGAACAAAAAGGTCAGGAAAACTTAAATATACAAAGTATAAAGAAAATTTTCATAGATCCAAAATACCTTAATGACAGTGTAGAAATAGCAAAGTACATGTTAGTAAATGTTTTGAAAGAACGAACAGATCCAAAAGAAGTTATTAATATTTTAAATGCTAAAAATTTTCAAAAGATACCGTATGTTTATAGTGGTACTAGTAATTTTGTATATGCTTTAAATGCTAAAGATGTAATAGTAGAAGAAAAAATTATAGGAGATACAAAATTAAAAACATACAGTTTTAACAAAGGTAAAGTTAGAATTTATAAAAATCCAGCAAGTCTATTAAACCAACTTGGTGTTTCTATAGACTCATTAACGCCAGAAGTATTGTTGGCAATTAAAAAAGATATGCCTTCAGAAATAAGTCAAAGAGCAAGTGAATATAAAACTTCATCAGAAAATTTAATAAGCACTGTTAAATCTATTGTTGGAGCTAAATCAATAGTAACAGAATCTTTTTTTGATTTTGGTAGAACTAGTAATATAAATCCTGACAAATCTTTAAAAAACAATATTATGTCCAGACTTGATCAAAAAAATGATGGTAATCTTAAGGAAATTATAGAATCAAATTGTCACCCAATTGATAGAACAATTATAAAAAAATTTGATCCAAAAGAAGAATCACCTGAAGGAATAGCCATAAGACAAATCTTTAAAGGCTTTGTAATATTAGACTATAGCCTTGATGAAAAGTATGTTTATATAACAACTGAAGACGCTTATAATATGAAAATTAAACCAGCAATAGATAAAGCAATTGAAGAGGCAGAAAAATCAAAAGCATCAAAAGAACAACAAACAGTAGAACAGCCAACAGGAACACTAGCATCAAAAGAACAACAAACAGTAGAACAGCCAACAGGAACACTAACACAGAAACAAATTAACTTGGTGCATAGTTATGGTTCCTCTGTAGTAACTACCGCAAATGCAGACTCTACTTATGGTGATGGATATGGATATAATAAAAAAGCAGACGCAATTAAAAAGAAGCTTAATTGTACAACCTATACATATTCACCAAATTCAAAGATGAAAATTGTTAGAAGAACATTTGATTAAAAAAGAAAAGCCACTCATTTGAGTGGCTTTTTTATTAGAATCTGCTAAGATTAAGCTCCTAACCATATCCATAATTTATAAGCATTAAGTCCTGCTAAGCTTAATCGCAAATTGGTAATTTCTTGTTGATTTGATAGAATAATGTTAATTTGTGTTAAAACAAAAGTATCTGATTTTAATTCTGGATATGTTTGACAAAGCAACAAAATATTTTCAGCTGTTGGCTTTAAATCTTTATATACATCTTTTTCAAAATCAATATACTTATTAGTAAGTGGCTCTAATTGCTTTAAAACAATTTCATTTTGCTCTTCATATACTGCAATCTTTTCTTTTGCAGTGGTTTTTATTGAATTATAACCATTCAATAATGATAATAATATTGCTAAATCAATAACAAAAAAGAAAGCACCAAATGCACCTAAAAAAGCACCTACTGCTTCGTTATTATTTTTATAACATATAATACCTATAGTTATCATTAAAGCAAAAATTATCAAAAAAATATATAACATCATTTTTTCCTTTATTTAATTTAATATTTAGGGAACATTTACCTAAAAAAGAAAAATATCTTTTTCATCTCCATCTGCCATAATATTTAAATTTTTTAGATAAGGTTCAAAAAGTTTTTTTGCTATTTTAAAATTAGCACTTTCTTCATCTAAAATAGTTTCTTTAGTTTTATCATGATAAGTATATGTAAATTTACCATCAATTTCATGTAAAGCATAATTTTGCACACTTTCGTGATCCTTAAAAATTCTAATACTTCTAACCATTTATTTTCTCCTTTTAATTTAAAACACTAAATCCATTTGCATCTCTTGATATTTTTATTTTTGTATCTATTTCTTCATCCATTAAAGGATTATGACTTACAATAAAAATCTTTAATTGTTTATCAAAACCTTTAAGTAAGTTTACCATAGCCTTTATTCCAAATTTATCAAGACCTTTATCCATTTCATCAAGTATTAATAGTTTGTTATCATTGCTAAAGAAAATTCTAGCAACATCAAATAAAGCGAAATTAATTGCTAATTCTGCTCTTTGTCTTTGACCTTGGCTAAAGCTACTAAATCCAATTTCAAATCCATCCATAGTAATAGTATCATCTAAGTTTTTATCAAATTTAATTTTTACATCTTCTTCAAAAAAGAATGGTAAGTATTGATTAATTTTTGTATTAAAGACATCTATCATTTCTCCAATAAAATATTTTTTAAATCCACCAGATTTATTAGAAAAACAATCTGCAAGATACTCATAATGAAGTATATCATCATTTGATAATTTTATTTTTTCTTCTATTTTTATTATTTCTTTGTTTTTTTCCTCTGATTGTGCCTTTAATTCTTCTACATATTTTTTGTCATATACTGTAGATACTTGACCATCTATAGAAGCTATTTCTTTTTCATTTTCAGAAATAGATTGCTTGTAGCTATTAATTTTATCAAAAATAGAATTAAGCTCTGATTCAGTATAATTTGTTGTTTTAATATTTTTGATTTTATTATTTAACTCTTCTTCTTCTTTTGTAAGTTCATTATACCTTATACTATTTTTCTTTTTTAATTCCTCGATTTCATTATATTTTTTCAAAGCATTATTATATTGTTCAAAAACTAAATCTGAATTAGGAATAAAATCTTTATTTAATTTTTCTTTTAATCTATTAGCATCTCCAAGCAGATAATTATAATTTTCATTTTCTTCTTTTATTTGAGTATCTAAACTTTCTATTTTTTTCTTATTTTCATCTAATTCTTCTTTTAATTCTGAAAATTCTTTTTCTGCTTTTTTCTTTTCATCTTCGGCTTTTTCAGATGTCAAATGTTGCCCACAGAACGGACAAGTTGCTTCTGCTAATTTAGATATTTTTTCATCTAAAGAAATTAGTTTTCTTTCGTTTTCTTTGTTTTTTGAAAGTAAAGAAGCATATTCTGTTCTTAAAGAATTAAGTCTTTCAAAAGAAATATTATAACCATTTTCTCTTGTTTTTATTGTTTCTAAGTCTTCTTTATATTTTAATTCTTTAAGTCTGTTTTCTTCAAAATTTATATTTTTATATTTATCTATTATAATCAAATCTTCTGAATTATGCTCTACAGACAGATTGTTTTTTAAATTTTTAACTTTTGAAAGATTTTTTAAATATTCTTCTTTTAAAGAATTATTTGAAAGTTTTGCTTTTTCTTCAACTATATCTATAGTATTAAGTTCTTTTATTTTTTCATTTAGTTCTATTATATTATTTTTTGCAGTATCTTTTCTTGATTTCATTTCAAGAAGTTTAGTTCTTGCATTATTAGAATATGTTTCAACACTATTATCTATTGCTTTTTTTTCACTTTCATTGGCAACTTTTTTTGTTTCCAATTCTTCTTTTTTAGAATATAAATCTTTTAAGATTTCTTTTATTTTTGTATAAAATAAATTAATTTCTTTTAAAGAAAGAATATTTTCAAATACAACCAATCTTTCAGATACTTTGTTTGCTAAAAAGGCAGAATATAATTCAGAGCTAAATACAGATGAATTAATAAATGCAATATAAGGCATTTTTATAATATCAATTATTTTATTGTTTGTTTCAGAAGCAGTATGTCCAGAAATATCGTTATCATTTTCAAAAATATAAATATTATTATTATGAGTTGTATGTTTTCTGTATCTTAGAATTTTATAATTTTTCCCATCCTGCTCAAATTCTACACCTACTTTACAATCTTTGCCAGTATATCTATTTACAACTTCATCAATTGAATCACATCTATACTTTCCATAAAAAGCAAAGCAAAGAGAATCTACAATACATGTAGATTTTCCATAGCCATTGGGCCCAACAATTCCATTAATTCCAGTTCCTGTAAGATCTAAGGTTTGTTCATTTGGCCCATATCTATAAAAATTCTTTAATGTTATTTTTTTTATTATCATTATTCATTCTCCAATAAATATGATGTATTATAATATTTATTATATATTTTATTAAATATTTTTACAACCTGAATTTTTGAAATAGCAGTTGTTGGCTTACCGAAAAAATTATTTAATTCATCAGCAAAAGCTTGTTTAAGCATTTTTTTAGATAAAATTTTATTTAAAAAAATATTTTCCTTTTCATGATTAAGAATAGAAAAACTAACTCTACCATATTTTATATATATATCTATTTCGTCTTCTGATAAAAATTCTTTTTCTTTTGATTCATTATAATTTGATTCATTATAAAATGAAGTATAGTACAATGGAAATGTCATTGGCATTTCTGCAAAACCTCCTTAAAGCATTTTAACAACTTGTCATTGTTAATCTCTGGAGCTTTTATTTCTTGTAAATACTTACAAGCCGATTTAACAACACCTTCATTTGTATCTACTTTATGTTCATTTGTGTCTATTATTTCTTCTTTTATAAATTCTGGATTTACTTCCAAAGCACCTTTTTCAAAAAGTATATCTCTCAGTTTAACAAAATTTTCTACCTTTTTATTTATTTGAACCGTTACTATTTTATTTGTATAGTCTATATCTTTATTGAAATCTTCTGCATTTATTGTTAGATAATCTGGCCCTTCATTGTATTCTACCAATTCACAAGATGTTCCATTAATAACAGCAAAATAGTTTTTCTTTCCTCCCTCTCCTCTATTGGTTGGAAATGGGGAGCCTATAAATTCAAAATTCTTCTTGTGCTGCTCATGATGAAGATGACCTGAAACTACAAGCTCATATTGATCAAACATTTCTGTTGTAAAAACACTGCTGTCTATTTTTTTCTTTGGATTAAACCAAAATCCTTCAACTTCCAAATGGCCAAAAAGAATTCTTCCTTTGTTTGGAATAAGCTGTGGATTGTCAGTATATGATAGAAAATCACAATCTATTCCATCTATATTAATAGTAGCACTATTTTTAATAAATGTTCCAAAGGAAGAAAATGTTTCTACAAGCGTATCGTTTCCATCTTTATCCTTTAATTCATGATTACCAATTATAGAATATAAATTAACTATTTTTGAAAGGCTCATGAGTTTTCTAAAAACAGGAACAAATGCATTTGAATTAATTTCTGGTCTATCGAACAAATCTCCATTATTGACAACATTTTTAATATTATGCTTTTTACAATAATCTATTATATAATCTAAAAAATTAAGAACTGATATAATCCTCAAGGGGTCTTTTGTTAAATGCAAATCGCTAAATGTTAAAATCATTTTTTCTCCTTTCTTATAGAATATTACAAAAAATATTTTTAGTCAAACAAAAAAACTATACTAAAAAAAATAAAAACTATACTTAAATCTTTTAATGTTAGTGTATAAGTATAGTTAATATAGATGACAAAATCATCTTAACTCCTTTTTTTGGACTGAAAAAGTCCACATCTTTTCTTCTTGGGCAGCTCAATGAGCTGCCCTTTAAAGTTAATTAAGATAATTTTATGGTATAAAAAATGTCAGATAAAATAGTAAGTTTTGACTTAAATTTATTTATAGATTCTCATCCAGCATTATTTGCTATTTGTATTTTAATTGCTACTTCATTAATTGTTATTTCGCTTATAGGAATTTATAAAATAATTAATAAAATTTCAAAAAAGGGTGGAAAATTTGGCCCGGTAAGTATTCCAGCTGATGAAGCAAAAATAAAGACAGAGGCTACAAAAGCAGCAGAAGAAACTATTGTAAAGCATGATATCCGCTTTATAGGATTGTTATCCAATATCATTCAAACTTCAATAAACAATGGTTTTAATAAAAGTCTAAAAAGACAAGAATTGTTTGATAAGCAAATGCAATATACTGAAACAGTATTTAGTGGCATTATAAGTTCAATTCTTGTTCAGTTTATTAATGATAGCAACAATCTAAAATATATAGAAGTCGTTTTGAGCTATACTTTTAGAGAAATTATTTATATCCCACTTGAAAGGATTTATAAAGCAGACAAACTATCAGAAAAATCAAAAGAAGACTTAATAGAAGAACACAGAAGCTTTATAGATACAATTGAAGACAGAATTCTCAGAAAAATAGGTGAAATTAAATATAATGATCAAGGCCTAAATGATGTAAATTCTAATTTAATAAAAAATGTAAAAAATAAAAAAGAAGAAATTAAAAAAGGTATTATTGATTGTCTTAACAAGGCTCATGAATATGCTGAGTTTGAATTAAACCAATTAACAAAACTTCATCAAGATTTAAACATTGATATTAAGGAGCATTTAATATCATATTTTGGTGAAGAGTTTGAAAAATTACAAATTCCAAACAGTTGGAATGATGATATGCCACCTAATGAAATAATAGGAGATATAAGATGACAATAGATAAATATTTTAAATTTTTTTTTAATAGTATAAATGTCTTCTTTTTCTTTTGTTTGATTGTAAAAATATTTTTATTTAAATTTTTAAAAAAGAAAAGTTTAACAGCTGCCGGAGTATGCTATTTCTTTTCAATATTGTTTTTTTTACTATGTGAAGTAATAGGACTAATTCCAATTGTTTATAATGATTTATTTAAAATATTTTTGCCTTTAAAAAGTTTTATGTTTATATCAGCTTTGGTGTGTTTACAAATATTTTTTTACAAAATGGCAAAAGGATTGAAATTTAAAAATTCTATAATTACTGTAAATAAAAATTATAAAAAAAGAAAAAAAGCTGAAAATAATACTTATATATATTCTGTAATTTTATTTATAATAGAAGTTTTATGTGTTCCTTTATTTAGTAATTCAAAATGTAATATAAGATTTTACGAAGTTATTCCAGCTATATGCTTGTTAATTTCATTAATATATCAATCATGCTTATTCCCAAAAATAGAAAACAATTCAATATTAATTCCATGGATTATTTATACTTCTATAATGACTGTTTTTTTGTTATTTAGGTTTGTTATAGAAAATTTTATTTTACAAGATTATGCTCTTTTAAATATTATAAGCGTATTTTTTAGAACAATACAAATTTTTATTTTGGGATATATTTTGTTTGTTAACACAAATAATATGGAGGTGAGCTTAAAATGATAGAATTTTCTTCTGCCATAGCTTTGTTTTTAATAACTTGTTTAGGCTTTTTCACCAATCTATTTGATTTTAAAGAACTTTTTAATACATCATATGAAGCACTTCTTTTATTTACTATATTTGGAAGATGTTTTATAACTATCGTTAATATACAAACACTATCCGATAAAAAAAGATTATTATTTGAAAGCATCATCTTTATATTTTCTACTATATGTTTAGTAATGTTATATTTATACCATATAGATTGTATATACTTTAATACTTTTTATATACAAATATTTGTTTTTGGTGCTTGCTTTATAATATTTTCAATTATAAAGTACTATGTTATTAAACATAATATTTATGGAAAAAAATATTTGTTTTTACAAATATTAGATATTTTTATTGTATTACTTTGTTTTATTTGTAATTTTTATATTAATCAAAATAATATATCTTTTAAAAAAATAATTTTTGCATTATTTTTAGTAGGTACTCTTGGTGCATTAAATAAGCACATTATTAATAAACTAGAATATTGGATAGCATTAAAAGGTTTTATAGCAGAAATAAAAATATTAACATTAAATGGAAATATTAACAGAATAACTTATCCACCAGATAAAGATATAAATACAGATACAATATATTCTAGGTGTAGAATTATTTTGGATAAATGTAGTATAAGAGTTTTGGAAACTTGGAAACTTGAACATATAGTCTATAAAACTTTAATAAGTAATGGATACTCTTTTAAACAGGCTCATAAAATCTCTTCTGATTTTTTAGGAATTCTATCCAATAACTTAATGAGAAGAGATTTAGATGCTGCCTTAATTCCAACTACCTTTTTAAACTTTATCTATAATTTTAAAAGAAAGTTTATTCGTTTGAAATAATTTTCAAACTACCATTTACAATTTCATATTCACCTTCATTAAGAATGAAAAAATTTGTTTTTGTAAACACAACGCAAGAATTTAAAAACAAAAAACATTCTGAATCTTCGGAAGAAGCATAGTGTGTACGATAATTAAGTTTTAAACAGTATGCTGTATCAAAACCCTGCCTTTCAGAAGGATCAAAGGCATAAGAAGAAAATGTCATAACTGTCATAGGATCATAAAATGGTCTAATATAATTTCCTTCTATTATATTAGCTATAATTCCTCTTTTACGAAATTCAAACATAAGCTTTGATAAAGTATCTCTTTTAAAATCTGTTAAAACCAAACAACTACTATATTTAGCATTTATAATCATATTATATCCATCCTATCCTTGGGTAATCTTTAAATCCCTTTTGAAAAATATACCAACAAAAACAAATAGCACCAGATTCAGTTGGTTGTTTTCCATTTGTTAAGCATCTAATTCTTTCACTAAAAACTAAAACATATTTTGGAGGATTTTTATCAAACATTTTTCTTCTTGATTTTCCTTCCAAAAATTGAATTTTTGCAAGCTCTATTAAATATTCTCCATTTTTTAATAAAGACAAAGAATGTTCTGTATGCTCTTGAATTTTATTATAAGGAAAATTTGCTACAATTGCAAGATTATCAATGTCTGGTCTAGAAACCGTTAACCAATCAACTATATTTGTAGTTGGAAATCCTCTATCTACCAAATCAAATCCCATAACAAAATACCCTTTTTGTAAAAAGGGGTAAGCAATAGAACCAATTCCAACGCTTGGTTCTATTATTGTTTTTGGCAATTTTATATTTAATTTTTCTAATTCTAGAAATAATTTATCTACTGCAATTTTTGGAGTAGCATAAAAATCATCTTTAATACGTTCATTTTTAGAATGGTTAGAAGAACCAAGTATTCTATATATATCTTCTTTACTTTTCATTTCCTTCATTATACTTTTTTTTAATTTTTAGTCAAGTTAATTTTATGAAGTTTTATCATGGTGGAACAAATAAATTAAATTTTGGTGGATATGGCCATTCTGTTGGAACTGGTATTTGGTTTACTCAAAACAAAGATGCTGCAATATCTTATATAGATCCAAAGGCAGAAAATGGTTGTCTTATATTAGTAGATATAGATTTAAATAAATGCAAATTAATTACTTTTGATTATAAAGGTAAATCATGGTCTCAGCCTCCAAAAGATAAAGGCTATGAAGATTGTAAAACAACAGATGATTTAGTTAGAAAAGCAAAGCAAAATGGCTATGATACAATTATGTTTAAAAATGTTTCAGATATGAAGGGTAGGATTTCCAAAAAATTTGATATTAAAAAAGCAATAAAATCATCTACAAATATTGTTATTACAAAAAAAGAACATATAAAATTAATAGATGGCTGGTATTATAATGATTTGGAAAATATTAGGGAAGAGTATTTTCCTTATTAATAGCAAAAATAATTTTCTTCTGTTATATATGGATTTTTTCTTCCTAAGCGTTTATAGTATGCTTCTCTGGAAGTATCTTTGTATGTTTTTATAAGTCCATTGCTAATACCTTTATTAATCCAATTCATAAAATCTTTTTTTGTTTTTATAACTCTTTGATTTTCTTCTTCTTTATTCATAAAATCTTTAATATTTTTATTGGCATTTCTATTTCCAAATACTTCTTTTTTTAGAACTTCTTTGAATAAATCATGTGGTATGTAAATGGTCATATATTTTTTTTCTACTGGTATTCTTTTTACTTGTATTCTTTCTTCACCTCTTAATTCAGTATCTCCTGCTTTTTCTGGATTAGCATTACCAAAAGAAACTGGATATGGTTTTTTTACATTTCTTAATTTTAATACATTATCAATATTTAATTCTATTTTAATTAACTGACCGATTCTTAATGCCTGAGTTGGTACAATACCAGTTTTTTGAGGCAAGTATTCGCTTCTACTGAAACAAATTTCTGGTAAATTTTTTTTAGCATTTTTTGATGCATTATCTCTTTGCTGTTTGGCTATTAAAAATCCACTTTTAAACATTTCATATAATTTATAAATATTTATATTTGTAGCCATTGGGCTTTTATCATTTAAATCTTCTAAAATAATATCAATCATATTATTAACTTAAAGTTAATAATATGAAAATGGACATATATAGAGTTATAAATGAATCAAAAAACTCAAAAATTATAGATAAAGATGAACTTGATAGATTATTTTCACTTGCTAATGATGCTATATTGTTAAGAATAGTTGCTCAGGAAAATGATAAGGAAGAAAAAAGTCAAGAAGCTGAAATGGCTGAAATTATTTTGAAGAATAGGGATAGCTACCAAGAGGCTAAAAGAGAAGAAGATTTAGATGAATTTGAAAAAGAATTAAATTCAGAAATAAGAAAAAAAATTAAGAAAAATAGAAATGAAACAAAAAAGAAATTATTTCAAACAATGGATGATATAGCCAAAGAATATCAAGTTGCTGATATAAAAGCAAAAGACGAAAATGCAAATGTTATTATATTCAAGCTATTTTTAAATGAATGGAATACAAAATATGCTTTTACTTGGAAATCTTTTAAGAATTTAAAAAAGGATTATGAAAAAACGCATATACTTGAAGGAGAAGACTTATTTGTATTGAAGTCTTTGTTGGAAAAGGATCCGAACATAGCAAATAAAAAAAGCTTTGATTTAACAAGAGCTGATGTTTCTTCTGGAAAGGTTGCTAAGGATACTTCTGGAAAAATAACTGATTCTACTGTATTTTCAAAACAAAACAATACTCTTGCAAAAGATACCATTGAAAAAATAAAAGAAAAAATTGCAAAAGCCGAGTAGACAAAAAAGTTCTCCGAGCGGAACAAAAATGTCCGTTCAAAAGTAAAATTATTTAATATAGCTAAAAAAATATTAGGTTTCCGTTAG
>Ga0326511_10000141_pt1 | contig 57196 bp, 63 predicted proteins | sample 0_2496_0518_D_FD_203701 | JGI IMG/M metagenome (GOLD analysis project Ga0326511, IMG submission 203701) | Bovine rumen microbial communities from UC Davis, California, United States - 0_2496_0518 | ecosystem: Host-associated > Mammals > Digestive system > Stomach > Rumen | place: USA... | reverse complement strand
CTGCTGACCCTGCGCCCTCTGCTTGTGGTTCTGCTGACCCTGCGCCCTCTGCTTGTGGTTCTGCTGACCCTGCGCCCTCTGCTTGTGGTTCTGCTGACCCTGCACCCTCTGCTTGTGGTTCTGCTGACCCTGCGCCCTCTGCTTGTGGTTCTGCTGACCCTGCGCCTTCTGCTTGTGGTTCTGCTGACCCTGCTAAGAAGTAATTGCGAACCCCTTAAATTTACAGGCATATCGGATTATCCGGTGTGCCTGTCATTCTAAAAAATGGAGGATTTGTCATGAAGCCATATTTTGCATTTCAATTTCATATCACAGATACTTGTGACCAACGCTGTAAACATTGTTATATTTTCGCTGAGGATAATTGCAAAAAATTAACGGAAATGCCATTTTCACAGGTAACAGAAGTTCTTCTTTCCTGTGAGTCCATGTGCGAAAAATTAAACCGACAACCTTATTTCTATATAACGGGTGGAGACCCGATTTTGCATCAAGATTTCTGGAAACTTGCTGAATTTCTGAAAAAAAAGGGTTTTGCATGGGGGATTCTCGGAAATCCATTTCATCTGAATGATGAAGTCTGTCAAAAATTGCATGAGTGCGGATGCCGGAAATATCAGCTTTCTCTTGACGGGATGGAAGAAATGCACGATATGTTCCGGAAAAAAGGCTCTTTTCAGGCAACATTGAAGGCGATTGATGCAATCAAGGCTTCGGGAATGTATTGTGCTGTGATGGCAACCGTTTCATCAGCGAATATCAAAGATTTTCCGGCTCTGATTGACCTCGTAGCCGATAAAAATATAGATGTATTTGCATTTGGGCGATATTGTCCGACAAGTGGTCAAAAGTCGGAAGAATATCACATCAAGCCGGAAGATTACAGAAATTTTCTGGATATGTGTTATCATCAATTTCAGTATCATAAGAAAAATGGCTGTCAAACTACCTTTCAATATAAAGACCATTTATGGACATTATATCTTTATGAAAAAGGATTATTCCAAATTCCAGAAACTCACAATTCCAGTATGATTTATGATGGATGTCATTGTGGAATTGGACACATGACGATACTCCCCAATGGTGATGTGTTCGCCTGTCGGAGAATGGAAAGCAAAATCGGGAATATCTCAGAAACTTCTATGTATGATTTATTTTTGGGGGAAAATTTGGAAGCATACAGACAATTTGATGAATTTGAGAAATGCAATCAATGTGAACTGAAAAGCTATTGCAGAGGGTGTCCGGCGGTTACATTTGGCTATACCGGAAATATGTACGCTCCTGACCCTCAGTGTTGGAAGGAGGTTGTCTGAAATGGATGCACAGACTTGTTTGAAAAAATTAGAATTAGTTCAGGTTCTGAATTTTGCCACTGTTGATGAAGACGGTTTTCCGCAGGTGAGAAATATCAGTGCTATTCACTATGAACCCGATGCACTTTATTTTTTTACAGCAAGGGGCAAAGAATTTTGTCGTCAGCTTTTATCTGATGGCAGAGTACAGGTAAGTGCTTACACCAGATTTAAAGAAAGCATCAGATTATCTGGAAAGGCTGTGCCTGCCCCTGATGATGAGCAAAAACTATGGATAGATAAAATTTTTGAAGAACAACCGTACCTTTCCAACGTGTATCCATCAGATACAAGATATATCGGCATTATTTTCTATATCAGGGGCTTTTCAATAGAGTATTTCAATCTTGGAGTGAATCCGATTTTCAGAGAAGTTTACGAAGTCGGAGCAGAAAGCAGACCAAAAGGCTTTATTGTCAATGATGAGTGTATCGGCTGTGAAACTTGTACTGGAGTCTGTCCTCAAAAAGCTATCAATATGAATGACGGAAAAGCTGTGATAAGACAGCAAAATTGTCTGCATTGTGGAAATTGTTTTGAAAATTGTCCTGTGGAAGCCATAAAAAGGAGATGAATTGATGATGAAAGCAGTTCTGATTGACAAAGTTACCAAAGCAGAAGATGTAATTTTATCAGAAATGCCAATTCCGGAAATCAAATCAGGATGGGTTCTGATAAAAGTCAAGGCTTTTGGCATGAATCACTCTGAACAAATTTTGAGATTGTCCGAAATTCAGGCAGATTATATTCATAAGCCCATTGTGATTGGTATTGAGTGTGCCGGAGAGATTGTTAATCCGTCTGACAGTAATTTCAAAGTCGGACAGAAGGTCATTGCTATGATGGGCGGTATGGGGCGCAGTTTTAACGGAAGTTATGCAGAATATGCTTTACTTCCTGCCCACCATATCTTTCCTGTAGAAACTTCCCTTACATGGGAGGAAATCGCAGCCATTCCGGAAACTTATTTTACTGCATGGGGTTCATTATTTGACTGTCTGCATCTTGTTCCAGAAGATATGCTCCTGATTCGGGGTGCAACCTGTTCGCTTGGCTATGCAGCCATTCAAATTGCAAAGGCTCTCGGTTGTCATGTTATCGCCACCACCCACAGAGAAGCAAAACTTCCGCTCCTCTCTTCGGCGGATGAAGCCATTCTTGATACAGGACATCTCGCCGGAATCAAAGGAATTCACAAGGCTCTGGAACTTGTGGGAGCGAAAACCGTTCGTGACACGCTCCAATGTATGGCAAATGGCAGTATTGTCTGCTATACTGGAATTTTAGGCGATGTCTATACACTTGACCGATTTGACCCAATTAAGGATATTCCCAATGGTGTTTATTTGACCGGTTTTTTTAGCAATTATCCGACACAAGGTACAATTGATAATATCTTTCAATTCATCAATCAACATCAATTAAAGCCTTGCTTTGGAAAATGTTTTGATTTTGAGAATATCAGGGAGGCTTGTATTGCTTTGGATTCAGGGAAAATCAATGGAAAAATTGTAATAAAATTGTAGTTGGTGATAGCATGAAAGATAACAACATATTGGATTTGATAAAATATCTATTGGAAGAACGTGAGGGGATTGACAATATCACCATTCCTCATCATGAACAAGGTCAATTTCTTTTGTACAGGTCGTTGGTCAATATTCGCCCACCAATGCCAATCAGTGAAGAATACCTTCAAATAGAAGATACCGTTCTTTCCAATCTAACCAAACAAAAAGGAATCACAGATATTTCCGATTTAGACCCCATTCAACCCCATCTCTACTTATGGAAAGGCGATATAACTACCCTGAAATGTGATGCCATTGTAAATGCTGCAAATTCCGGAATGACAGGCTGTTATCAGCCATGCCACAACTGCATTGATAATTGTATTCATACCTTTGCAGGGATTCGCCTAAGATACCAATGCTCTGAAATCATGTCCAAGCAGGGACACCCTGAACCCACAGGAAGCGCAAAAATCACCTCTGCTTATAATCTGCCATGTCGTTATGTCATTCATACCGTTGGTGCAATCGTAGACGGTGAACTTCTTCCAGAACATTGTGAACAACTCCGGAATTGTTATATCAGCTGTTTGAAACTTGCAGTCCAGAATCAGTTGAAACATATTGCATTTTGTTGTATTTCAACTGGAGTATTTGGCTTTCCACAGGAAAAAGCCGCTGAAATTGCTGTCGATACGGTCAAACAGTTTCAGCAAGAAAATGAAATTGAGGTGATTTTTAATGTCTACACAGAAACAGATTTTCAAATTTACAGACGACTTCTCCAATGAAATCATGCGCCTGAAACATGAAATCCAATCCGCTGATGCGATTGTCATTGGTGCAGGTGCAGGGCTTTCCACAGCTGCCGGATTCACGTATTCCGGTGAACGATTCCACAAGTATTTCAGCGATTTTGAAGAAAAATATGGATTTCATGATATGTACACAGGCGGATTTTACCCCTTTGAGACACCGGAGAAAATGTGGGCTTATTGGTCAAGATTTATCTATGTGAATCGTTACATGGATATAGATAACGGCACATATGAAACATTGTATGAAATCATGAAAGATAAAAATTATTTCGTTATTACCACAAACGTTGACCATCAATTTCAGAAAGCCGGATTCGATAAGAAAAAATTATTCTATACACAAGGGGATTATGGGTTATTCCAGTGTAGTGAGCCTTGCCATGCGCAAACATACGATAATGAGGAAATTGTCAAAGATATGCTGGAATTTCAAGAAAATATGAAAATTCCCTCTGACCTGATTCCGAAATGTCCCATATGTGGCAAACCTATGGCAATGAATCTCCGTTCGGATGATTCTTTCGTAGAAGATACAGGATGGCACAAAGCTGCCCAACGTTACCACCGTTTCTTAGAATCTTGTGGGGGTAAAAAAGTTTTATTTTTGGAGCTTGGTGTTGGTTATAATACTCCTGTTATCATCAAATATCCCTTCTGGAAAATGACAAATGAAAACCCTGATGCAGTTTATGCGTGTCTGAATTTTGGTGAGGCTTTCGCTCCTGACGAAATCGAAAATCAATCTATTTGCATCAATGGTGATATTCATGAGATTTTGACAAAGCTCCAGTGAAATTCAAAACCCGATACAGTGAAAATTGCTGTATCGGGTTCGTTCATTGTGACAGTGCAACCAAATAATATTGTTTTGCAGAATCGGCTGTCAATAGGAAAATATCAGAAATGCGCAAAGATTCTGCTTTCAGGATTTCGTCAATCCATTGGCGGTCTAATCCAAGGGCATGAAGCGTTTTTTCTCGAAGTTCTCCATCTGCGATAACAATTTCCGGAGGGTCTGCACAGGGATGCACGGCGGAAACATCCTTTTTCGTGGCGGTCTGGTATTCTGGTTTCTGTAAAATGGAAACAGTGCCGTTTGTTTCCACAATGGCAAATTGCACCTCTTCCGGTGAGAAAATTCCGTTCGTGCGGAGAGTTGTCATTAAATCGTCCAGAGTGAAACGGAGGTCATGCAGGACTTTCTGGTCAATTTCACCATTGTGAATGATAATTTTCGGAGAACCTGTAACCCATCTTCTGACTTTCACAGAGTGCAGGGAAATCCACGAAATGATGACTTCAAATAGTACTAATTCCATTATTGGGATAATTCCGTCTAATATTGGTAATTCTGTATCTTCTATGGAGATTGTAGCTACATTAGAAATTAAAATCGTAATGACTAAATCAGACGGCTGTAACTCTCCTAGCTGTCTCTTTCCCATAATCCGCAGGGAAACAATGACTATCAAATAAACCATTAGGGTTCGAATGAAAACACTTGTCAAAATAATTCAACTCCATTCATAAAAGTTCTTTTTTGTTATTCCCCGAAAAAAATTTTTTATTCCCTCTTGACAAATCAATGATTTTATGATATAATATACTTGTTGCCGCTGTGGTGGAATAGGCAGACACAAGGGACTTAAAATCCCTCGGAGTAAAATCCGTACCGGTTCAAGTCCGGTCAGCGGCACTCGAAGCACCGTGAACTCTTAAAAATGGGGTTTGCGGTTTTTGTTTTTTCAGAAGCTGTACAAAGTAGTCTTGTATCGTGAAAAATGAGGAGTGATTTTGATGAAAGCATTAGTATTAGCAAGCGGAGGAATTGACAGCACGACTTGTTTAGCGTTGGCAATGGAACGTTATGGAAAAGAGAACGTCACCGCCCTGTCGATTTCCTACGGACAGAAGCACACGAAAGAAATTGAATCCGCCCGAAAGGTAGCGGAATATTATGGAATCCCATTGAGAGAATTAGACCTTGCAGAAATTTTCATGGGTTCAGATTGTACACTGTTGCAAGGTTCAAGCGGAGAAATCCCGAAAACATCCTATGCGGAACAGCTCAAAGAAACGGACGGAAAACCGGTTTCTACTTATGTACCATTCCGGAACGGATTGTTTCTTTCATCAGCGGCAAGTATCGCCCTTTCAAATGATTGCAGTGTGATTTATTATGGCGCACACGCTGACGACTCCGCCGGAAATGCTTACCCCGATTGCAGTCAGGCATTCAATGAAGCCATGAATTCAGCGATTTTTATTGGAAGTGGCGAACAGTTACGCATTGAAGCTCCCTTCGTCGCCAAAACAAAGGCAGATGTTGTCCGTGAAGGTATCCGCTTGAAAGCACCCTATCACTTGACATGGAGCTGTTATGAAGGCGGAGAAAAGCCCTGCGGATGTTGTGGAACGTGCCTTGACAGGGCGAAAGCGTTCGCAGAAAATGGTATTCCTGACCCAGCATTATAACCAAATTTAGCACGGTATATTTTGTACCGTGCTTTTTATTTGTGAATTCGAAAAAGTTTGATTAAAACACTTGACAAAGTCAAAAAAATATGTATAATATAATTAGAGGGTTTTACGAACACGTTTGAGATTGACACATATTAGAAATGGAGCTGATACAATATGAAGAAAATCAAGCCTTTCCTCATGGCAATGATGATGCTGACAACCGCCCTTTCAAGTGGTTCAGTGATTTCAGCAGTTGCCGAAGGGGAAACCGATAATTACAATGGGACTTATGTTATCCGTAACTTGAATAGCGGAATTTATCTGAATGTTGCCAAAGATGGCAATGTAGAACAGAGCAGTGCGGATGATGTAACCTCTACGAATGTTTGGAAGCTGGAACTTGCAACAGACGGCTATTATAAAATCTATGCCATTGACAGCGGAAAGCTTTTGAATGCAGATACTGCAAGTGTGAACGTGAATGTCAATGACGCATCAAACACAGATAATCAGTTATTTGACGTTTCCGCCAATGAAGACGGCAGTTTCAAGCTTTTGAGCAAGGCGAACGGAAAAGCTGTCGAGGTTATCAATGCGGAAACAACATCCGGCGCAAATGTTCAGCAGTGGGAAGTCAATGGTCATAATTGCCAAAATTGGGAGCTGATACCAGTTTCTTACGGTACAACAGGCACGGAAACAAAGAACACTTCCACAGGCACAGCAAAGGATTATATTGCAGGTGACTTGAATGGTGATGGAAAAGTCAATGTCATTGATTTAGCATTAGCCAAAAAGATTGCCTTGAATTCTCTGAACCCCACAGCAGACCAGCAAACCGCTGGTAATGTTGATGGCAAGGCTGGAATTTCCGTTGCTGATTTCACAGCTATCAAAAAATTCATTCATACTGGGAAAGGCGGTTTCATCAAGGAAGCTGGAGACGTTGAGAAAGTGTATCAAGCATCCGCCGGAACATATAACAATGGTTACATCGAAACAGAACATACAGGTTTCACACAGGAATCCTATCTGAATCTTTTCAATGAAGTAGGCTCAAAGGTTTCAGTCAATGTGGAAGTCCCGACAGCTGGAATTTATGCCGTCACAGTCAATTATGCAAGCGGTGGCGCAAACGATAGAACCGTTGGAGTGACCACAAACAACAGCTTGTATCAGTATACTTTAACAGGTAAGCCCACAGGCGATTGGAAGAACTGGCAGACAGAAACCATTTATGTTTCACTCAATGCTGGAATGAATGAATTGACATTCACTTCTATGACCGCAGACGGTGCGCCCAATATGGACAGCATCACCGTGAAGCCTACAACAGAGAAAGAATCCGCAAAGACGCTCATTTCTCCAATTAAGGGTGTTCCAATCAATGTCAGTGAGAAGAATCAAAAGGGCGTAGGCATTCAAATGGAATATTTGAATCGTGGTGTTTCTGCGGCTTATGATGGTAAGGGCTTATTGGTATCATGGAGAATTTTAGCGACAGACTCCGACAAGACCACATTCAAGCTTTGGAGAAATCGAGAACTTGTCACAGAAATTCCGATTTCACAAGCAAGCAATTATTATATTGAAGGCGGTTCACCGGAAGACCTCATTACCATTGATACTTATGTTGGAACGAAATGCACAGAGTTTGCGAATGTTGCAACCATGTTCGGCACAAAGAATTCTGGACAGTCCGGCGCATGTTTCGATATTCCCACACAGAAGCCCGCAGACCAGACCATGCCCGATGGTACAACCTGCACTTATACAGAAAATGATTGCTCCGTTGGTGACATTGACGGCGACGGACAATATGAAATCTTTGTGAAGTGGGACCCTTCCAACTCGCAGGATAACTCCAAAAATGGCTACACAGGAACAACCTTCTTTGATTGCTACCGCTTAGATGGTACATTAGTATGGAGAATTGACCTCGGTATCAATATCCGTTCTGGTGCGCATTATACACAGTTCTTAGTCTATGACTTTGATGGTGACGGCAAGTGCGAATTGATTTGCAAGACTGCTGACGGCACAAAGGATGGACAAGGAAACTATATCGGCGATAAGTCGAAGGACTACCGCTCTAGTGCAGGACGTATTTTATCAGGGCCTGAATATATCACCCTCTTTGATGGATTGACAGGAAAGGCTCTTGACACGCAGGAATATGACCCTGTTCGTGGCAATGTTGGTGATTGGGGCGACACTTACGGCAACCGTGTTGACCGTTTCACCGCTTGTGTTGCATACCTTGACGGAAAGAATGCAAGTGCTTGCTTTGGACGTGGCTATTATACTAGAATGGCGGTTGCTGCATGGGATGTCAAGAATGGTAAGCTTTCTAAGAGATGGACATTTGACTCAGGCTACAATGCAAGTACCCCCGGTTATGGTGACGGAAATCATCATATTTTAGCAGCTGATTGCGACGGCGATGGAAAGCAGGAAATTGTCACTGGTTCTGCTGTCATTGACGATAATGGCAAGTTGTTGAATACTACCAGCAATGCACATGGTGATGCTGTTCACATTGGCGACTTTGTACCTTCTCATGAAGGGCTTGAGATTTTCCAGTGCTTGGAAGATAAAGACCATCCGAACGGAAAGGCTGTTAATTTTGGTGTGATTCTTCGTGATGCCAAAACAGGAACAGAATTATTCCGTGAGACAGCTGGAGGCGACACAGGCAGATGTATTGCCGATAACCTCATTGCTGGAAATGACGGCGCAGAAATGAGCGGTTCTCACAATAGCATTCTGTACGATTGCATCACCGGCAAACAGATGGTAGATGCAAATGGTAACGGTATGACATTCGGCAGTATTACCAAATGGGGACAAAACTCTGTTGTTTATTGGACAGACGTTTTGGAAAGAGCCGTTCTCGATAGAACTATGGCTGACCAGTATGGCAAGGGCAGAGTATTCACAGGTGACGGCGTTACCTATAACAATGCATCGAAATCCAATGCTTGCTTGACTTGTGACTTGATGGGTGACTGGCGAGAAGAAATGATTTTCCGCAAGTCTGACGGCGGTCTGAGAGTCTTCACAACCACTTTCAAGACAGAATACCCCATTTATTCCCTCATGCACAATCCACAGTACCGTGTACAGGTTGCTGCACAGAATAACGGCTATAACCAGCCACCTCATACAGATTACTTCCTTGGCACAGGTTACGACCTCCCGACACCTCCTACTGTGTTCGATTACAAGGCACAGTAAAAAGATATTCCCAAAAAACAGGCTTCCGGATTTCCGGAAGTTTGTTTTTGTCTTGACTAGAATTTCTTTTTGTGGTATACTATAATCAATATCCAATTTAGAAAGGTGGTTAATGGAATGGGTGATTATTCTCATTATGGCGAATGTAAATCGCTGATGAATTTATATCAAAAACGACATATGCAGAGATTTTATGCCCTGTTTGTACTTGTGATAATGAACATGTATTTTTATATGCCTTTTTTGGTGACAAAGTATACCCCGACTTCACTTTCCACATACTATGCCTATCAGCCCAATGAACAGGCGGGTATTTTGGGGAATGTTGGAATAGGTGTCCCAGTTTTGATGATTTGTGCAGTGATGATAAAAGTAGCATTCAAACAGACCAACGAGAAAAAGAAATGGGGCTTGATATTTGGGAGCATTGCCCTTGCTGGCGGAGCGATGATTTATATACAAAGTCAGCGAGCCAAACAGCACATTGACAACGGAGTAAATTTTCAAAATCCAGCTTTTGGGTTGGGAGTGGTGACAGTTTTGTTAGGGGTTGCTTGTATGGCATCGGCATTTTTGGCAGAACCCAAAAGACCAATTGCACTTTATGTTTTATTAGGAGGATTAACCGTAGGTTTGATTTCTAGGCTTTTTGCAGGGTGGTGTGCAATTCCCTTGTTAATTGTCTATATCACTGAGATACCTGAAATCCGAAAAATGAAGTGGATTATGCAACAAGAGGGCTATCCCTATTTCAGTGAACGTTTCAGCGAATCGATCAAACATTCGGAATATGAACCCATGCACAAGCTTGATGGCAAAAAGTCCAAACCACAAGAATTGCAAGCCTTTACAGAGACATTCGGCGCAGAAGGGGAGATGCCTTCTGTTTCATTGGATATTCCAGAGCTTTCTAATCCATCCGAATTGAACAAATTAAGAGAAGAAGTAGCACATATTCCCGAAGATAGAAAGGTTGATAGTGTTTCGGATTCTCTTTTCACCAATGCTCCAGAGCTGTCGAATTTTCAAGAATCTTCTGGAATCGATACCAGTGTGATTTTAACCAAACCAAAACCATAACATAAAGCGGAGGATAAAAAAATATGTTTGCGATTACTAATAGTGCTGGATTGTTCGGCATGAATGCTTTTTCTGTGATAGTGGAAGCAGAAATTTCAAAGGGACAATCAAAGTTTGTGGTGAGTGGTCTTCCAGATATAGGAGTCAGGGAAAGCTGTGACCGTGTGCGCAGTGCAGTGAATTCTATTCATATTCCATTCCCAAAAGGGAAAGTCCTCGTGAACCTTGCACCAGCAGACGTGAAAAAGTCGGGTTCGTCCTTTGACCTTGCTATCTTTGTATCACTCATGCAGGCAATGGGCGTATTGCCGGATAGAATTCCCGATAGCATTTTTATTGGGGAATTGGGTTTACATGGTGTATTACACCAAATTCATGGCGTTTTGACCATTACCATGCAAGCAAGAGAAAAAGGCTACAAAAATATCTTCGTTCCAATCCAAAACGTCAAAGAAGCATCTGTGACAACTGGAATCAATGTGTATGGTGTGAAAAATGTGGAACAATTGATTCAACATCTCAATGGAGAGGAACTCTTGCCCCCTGCAAAGCCCTATGAGCCAGAAGCCACGCACAACATTTTAAATCTCCTTGACATGGAAGACGTGAAAGGACAGCCAAAGGCAAGAAATGGCATTGAAATTGCTGCCGCTGGTGGGCATAATATTTTATTGATTGGTTCTCCCGGAAGTGGTAAAAGTATGCTTGCACAGCGCATTCCCACCATTTTACCCGATATGACAAAAGAAGAGATTCTGGAAACATCTAATATTTATTCCGTTGCAGGGGAATTAAATCAAGAGTTGCCACTCATCCAAGAGCGTCCCTTCCGTGCGCCACATCATACAATTTCTAGTTCAGGTTTGATTGGTGGGGGTACTGTCCCATCCCCAGGGGAAATTTCACTCGCACATAATGGGGTTTTGTTTTTGGATGAGTTGCCAGAATTTGACCGTTCCACACTGGAAGTACTGCGCCAGCCTCTGGAAAGCCGTAAAATTGTGATTTCAAGGGTTGCAGGCACGGCAGTTTATCCATGTAACATCATGCTGGTAGCAGCAATGAATCCTTGTCCATGTGGCTATTATGGTTCAAAGGTAAAACGCTGTACCTGTTCCGAAAGACAGGTTGCTAATTATATGGGAAAGATTTCAGGACCTTTGCTTGACCGTTTCGATATGCATATTGATGTTGACCCTGTGAAGTATGAAGACCTTGCTTCCAATGAAAAGGCGGAAAGTTCATCCGTAGTGCGGGAACGTGTGGAGCGTGCAAGAGAACGACAGGCGGAACGCTTCAAGGGGACTGAGATTTATTCCAATTCCATGATTCCCGACCACCTTCTTGCAGAATATTGTCACTTGAATGAAACTGCCAAAGACTTACTCCGGATAGTTCATTCCAAATATGCCATAAGCGCAAGAGCATTCAGCCGAATTCAGAAAGTGGCATTATCCGTGGCGGATATGTTGGGACATGATGAAATTGCTCGTTCTGACCTTGCTATGGCGGTACAGTATCGTGGATTCAATAGCAAGTATTTGCTAAACTAACCTATCATCAGGAGGATTTATGAAACATTCATTTTTGGGAAAATTACGCCATTATTTCAGTGCGACAGATAAAATACTGTTATTGGCGGTTATCCTGTGTTCAGCCATCAGCTGTGTGATGCTTTACAGCATTGCACAAAATGAGCTTGTTGACCGTTGTGATATGAGTACATTTCATACGCAATTAGCAGCCAGCTTGATAGGCTTGGTCATCTTCATTCTATTAAGCATTCTCAATTATAATCGCTTCATTCGTTTATGGATGATTTATGCCCCTATTTCTATTATCCTAACCTTGCTCACCTTCACCAGTTTAGGCTATCGCAGAAGTGGCGCAGATGACAGGGCTTGGCTTGAAATTGGGAATTTCTATTTACAGCCTTCGGAATTGCTCAAACTTGCTTTCATTCTCACTTTCTCCTACCATCTTGCAAGAGATGAGGAGAATATGAACCATCCCTTACACTTTTTGATGCTCTGTATTCATGGCATGATACCCATTGGCTTAGTAGCATTACAGGGCGACTATGGGACGGCGATTGTTTTCGCCTTCATTTTCATAGCGGAAATGTTCAGTGCAAAAATCGCTTTCCGCTATATTCTCCTTGGATTGTTTGCGATTCCGGCATCTTGTCTCTTTGCATGGAATTTCGTTTTGCAGGATACTCACCGCAATCGAATTTTGGTACTGCTTCACCCCGGAACAGACATTGACATTGAATACCAGCAGGATAAGGGGCTTTCAGCACTTGCCAACGGTCATATTTTCGGGGTAGGATTATTAGGCGGTGACTATATCAGCATCCCCGAAATGCACAATGATTTCATCTATGCACACATCGGGCAAGTATGGGGAATGTTGGGGTCTTTGGTGGTTCTGTTTCTCCTTGTGTTCATCTGCTTGAAAGTCCTTGCCAATTCCCTCAATTCCAAAAGCCGTCAAGGGGCATTCCTCTGTATTGGCACATTCGCCATGCTCTTTTCTCACTGCTTCATGAATATTGGAATGGTCTTGAAGGTTATGCCTGTTATCGGCATTCCCTTGCCCTTCCTCAGTGCTGGCGGGACAGCCGTGGTTTGTATGTATACCGCCCTTGGCATTGTCAATAGTACTCGTTGCCATAATTTCAAACGTAACCGCATTTTCTACGACCCTGACATTGAATAGGAGTAATCATGAAAAAAATCATTACCATTTTATTGACCGCCTTAATGGTTGCCATCTTTCTATTTTCTGCACAACCAGCCGACGACAGCTCCCTGACAAGTTCCCACTTTGCGGAACTTGCCGTGAAGCTATTATTCCACCACGATTACCAACATCTTTCCCCCGAATTCAAAGGGCAAGCGGTTTCAGGCTTGACGTTCCTTGTGCGGAAGATGGCGCATTTCAGTGAATATGCCCTGCTCGGCTTCCTTTGGTACTTATTATTGAAGAACACCCGAAACGGAATGTTTCTTTCCTTGGCAATGACGTTTCTTTATGCAACATCCGATGAATTTCACCAAACCTTTGTTGCTGGACGTTCGGGACAAATCCGTGACGTTCTGATTGATACCGCCGGCGGACTATTCGGCATCCTCATCGCCTTCATTCTCATTTGTATCCTGTATTGTTGCAAGCACCCCGATGTTGTTCGTTGGGGGACATGGGAAAGCGAACCCCAGCAAAAAAGCCCCCACTAGGGGGGGCTTTTCTTATTGGTCTTTATTTTTTGTTGCAAAGCGGTATACCATCACGGCAATGATACCAGCTACTGCACCCAGAATACAAGGATTCATATTTTCACCACCTTTTCAGATTCAGAAATTTGAAACTGTTCTGCTTTTTTCTGATATTTCACGTCTACCATCATATCAACAAGCGTTCCCTCATTGGTATACTCCTCTGTAAAGACCTTTCCTGCCTCTCGTAGGCTTTGCAAGAATCCCCCTTCATGGTAGGGGATACATAGCTTCATGCGCCTTGCCGACTGCGGTAAACGCTGTGAGATGGTCTGTAGGAGTTCGGGAATGCCGTCGCCATGTTTGGCACTAATCCAAACCGTTTCAAAGTCGTTGACTTTTGGCAATTCCACAAGGTCGGATTTATTCAGCACATGAATCTGTGGAATGTCGGAACACTTCATTTCATTCAATAATTCCTGTGTGACGTGCATTCGCTTTTCAATGTCGGGTTCGGAAGCATCCAATACATGCAGAATCAAGTCCGCCTGTGCGGTTTCCTCTAACGTGGAATGAAAGGCTTCCACAAGATGGTGAGGGAGTCGGCGAATCAATCCCACTGTATCCGATAATAACACCGTTCTTCCATCTGGCAACTCCAATGCACGGGCTGTCACATCCAGCGTTGCAAATAATTGATTCTCCACCAATACCCCTGCATCCGTCAACATATTGAATAGTGTCGATTTTCCAGCATTGGTATACCCCACAATGGCAACGGTTAGAATACCATCCTTCTTTCTTCGGCTGGTGATAAATTTCCGGTGTTTCTCCATGTCCTTGAGTTCCTTCTTCAAAGAATCAATCCGACTGCGAATATGACGGCGGTCAGTTTCGAGTTTGGTTTCACCTGCGCCCCTTGTACCGATACCGCCACCCAAACGAGAGAGGGCTTTCCCCATGCCTGTGAGACGGCTCAACCGATATTGATATTGCGCAAGTGACACTTGAATTTTCCCTTCTGCGGTTCTTGCACGTCCGGCGAAAATGTCAAGGATGAGCATTGTTCTGTCAATGACCTTGCAATCTGTCATATCAGAAATATTTCTCATTTGAATGCCTGTCAGTTCTTCATCAAAGATGAGCATATCCGCATGGAGCAGAGCAAGTTGTTCTTTGATTTCCTCTAACTTGCCTGCACCAATGAAAGTAGATGCTTCCGGTGCTGGTTTTGACTGAATGACAGTCGCCAAGACCTCACAACCAGCCGTTTCAGCAAGTTCAGAGAGTTCCTTCATGGAAAGTTCAGCGTCATATGCTCCGGTATCGATTCCAACAAGAATCGCTTTGGGGGCTTTGGTTTGGTTTTCGATTTGGTGCATAATACCTCCATTATTTCACATGATTGATATGTACATCTGTCTGAGGGTAGGGGAAAGAGATTCCATTTTCATCAAAGGACTGTTTCACGAGTTCGGTCAAGTCGTATTGCAGGGGGTAATAGTGTGCGTGGGCTGTCCAAACCTGCACGGTGAGTATCACGGCACTGTCCCCCAGTTCGCCGATTCTGACAAGGGGTGCGGGGGTGGGGAGTGCATGGGGGTGATTTTTAATAATATCAAGGATAAGTTTTTTTGCCTTTTCGGAGTCGTCATCATAGCTGATACCAAAATTCAGGTCTAACCGCCGTTCGGGGGGGTTGGTATAATTGGTAATGGTGGAGCTGGAAAGCGTTCCATTCGGAATGAAGACGGTTAAGCCGTCCGGTGTGCGGATTCGGGTGTGAAGGATTTCGATACGTTCGACAGTTCCCGAAATGCCGTTCACGCTGATGAAGTCGCCGACTTGCAAGGGCTTTGTGAATAACAGGAGAAATCCCCCTGCCACATGGGAAAGGCTATCTTGCAATGCCAACCCAATGGCAAGCCCCATTGTACCAATGACCGTGATAATGGAAGTCATGGGGACTTTGAGGACGGAAAGGGTGATAATGGTGACAAGGACGTACAGTGCCACTTGAATGAGCGATTGTAAGAAGGTGGAAGCCGTGCGGTCAATCGCCTTCCCCCCTAATGCCTTTCGAATGGCTTTCATCAGGGCTTTGGTCAATAGAATGCCACAGGTGAAGGTAAGCAGGGCAAACACCAGAGAGGGGAAAATGCCTTTGAGAAAGTCCAGCATAGCGGAAAAGATGCCCGAAACGTGTTCGGCTTCTTGGGTAATGGTGTCGCCGATTTCGGGGGTCATGGGTTCAGTCATGGGAATCACCTCATTGCATTAAGATGTCGATAGCGGTCGAGAGTTGGGGGTCAGTGTCGGGGTCAGCGTTGCCAATGATAGTATTCTCACCGCTTTCCATGACAATATCAGGGGCAAGTCCCACACCGTGGTAGTTATCGGAGCGAGTAGTTTGGTAAGTTGCCACGGTTAAAGTCAAACCGCCACCGTCGGGCATTTTCAGGGTAGACTGCATAATTCCCTTACCGTAGGTCTGTGTGCCGACGAGTTTGGCTTGTTTGAAGTCACGCAGAGAAGCAGCGAAAAGTTCAGCCGCACTGGCAGTGTTGCCATTGACAAGGACAACCATGGGGAGATTGAGTTCATTGGAATCAGAGGTGACGACGGTTTCGGTTCGACCGCCTTGATAAGTCGCCGTGGCAATATCGCCCTCTGGGAGAAGGGGGTCAAGCATTTTTTGGAGAGACGTGAGAACGCCACCGCCATTATCACGCACGTCAAAGATGATACCAGTCGCACCAGCGGAGAGCAAGGAATCGAGGGTATCTTGAAATTGTTCACTGGTATTGTCACGAAAAGCGGAAATGGCAATGTAAGCGATTTGGTTATCAAGCATTTGACCGTGAACAGTGGAAACTTCATAGGTATGGCGAGTAATGCGAAGGTCTTTGTCTGCGCCATCATGCCGAATGGTGAGAACGACGGAAGTACCCTCTTCGCCTTTGACACGGTTCACGGCTTCTTCATACCCCAAATCAGCAACCGTCTGCCCTTCCACGGCGGTAATGAAATCGCCCTCTTGCAGACCAGCCAATTGCGCAGGGGAATTCTCATCAACATGGGTAATGAGAAAGAGGGAATCTTCCGTGAAAGTGATGGTCACACCAATACCGACTTGCTGACCGGCTTCTTTGGTCATGAGTGCATCATATTCCTCAGCGGTCATATAGCGGGAAAAGGGGTCATTCAGCCCACTGACATACCCTTTGAGAATGCCATTCATCAGAGCATCTTCATCCAATTCATCAAGGTAGTAATGTTCACGGACATAAGAATCGATGGCTTCAAGGCGGTCGTATTGTTCCGCCTTCTCTTTAACGGCTTGCACCTTATCATTGAAATTTTGCAGGGACACAAAGGAAGTAATGATGAAGGTAAGAGCGCAGACAAGCGCAGAAATGCTGATGGTAACGCCAAGACTGACTTTTTGATTCATGGAATCGCTCCTTTTTCTTTTGAGAATCAAATTGCCTGCGCTCAGGGGGAGCTGAAGCCCCCCAAGCATCAGGCAAAAAGCATTTGGATTGGATTAGATTGGTTTAGTATGGTATGGAATGAATTAGAACTTAGTTGGGTTCGCCTGAAGATATTTCTTTACCATTAAGGCAATCTTGAAAATGATTGCATGGTCAAATTCTCTCAGGTCAAGACCAGTCAACTTCTTGATTTTCTCCAAGCGGTATACAAGCGTATTGCGGTGTACAAAGAGCTTTCTTGAAGTTTCAGAAACATTCAGATTGTTTTCAAAGAAACGCTGAATTGTGAATAATGTTTCATGGTCAAGGCTTTCAATGCTTCCACGCTTGAATACTTCATGCAAGAATGTTTCACAAAGCGTCGTAGGCAAGTGGTAAATCAGTCTTGCAATGCCTAAGTTATCATAGCTCACAATAATCTTGTCAGTATCGAATACCTTCCCCACTTCAAGGGCGGTTTGTGCTTCCTTGAAAGAACGTGCCAATTCCTTGACGCTGGTAACAGCTGTACCAATGCCAACATTGACTCTGGTATAGAATTCGCTGGAAAGGGTATCTGCAATGGAACGAGCCAATTTTTCAAGGTCATTGGAATCGACAGTGCTTTTGATTTCCTTCACGAGAACAATGTCGGATTCTGTGATATTGAATACAAAGTCCTTATTTTTATCGGGGAAAAGATTCTGAATGACATCATAAGCGGAAATATCATTAGAAGATACAATACGAATCAGCAATACCACACGGCTGATTTCTGCATTAAAATGTAATTCTCTTGCCTTGATGACAATATCCCCAGGTAATACATTATCAAGCACAACATTTTTGATAAAATTATTGCGGTCATACTTCTCATCATAATATTGCTTGATATTTGCCAATGTGATAGCGAGGATAGCTGCATAACGTGCGGAAGATTCATCCGTTCCCTCCACAAACACTGCATAATCTGGCTTGGTATGTGCGCCGAATGGCTTATAAGTGTAACCATCACGAATAAAAATATCATGGGTATCACTCAAATCAAGTGAAACAAATTCGTTGGTAGTACCAACCTTAGTGAGGTCACTGCAAGCAATAATCGTAGCGTTTTCATCAACTACACCAATCACCGCATCCATTGTATCACGCATCTGATGGACAAGCCCTTGAAAGAGTCTGTTCGACATAAACTAACTTCCCTTCTGTTGATTTTTTGTCATATATTACGAAATTCATTCGTCCCCTGTATATTACAAATAGTAACATAAATTTATGAACACGATATGAACAAATTGTTAAATTTCTATATTTTTTCGTGAAAATGGCGAATTTTTTGAAAATGATTTGTGAATTCATCACAAAATTACCTGCAACTTGTAACTAATCAGTAACCTTTCCAAGGAGTATTACATTTTTTCGGGGCAATCTACTTTCAAAATTGCCATTGCATTGCGTAAAGTTTGTGCAGTAGCACGACAAATCCCAATACGAGCTTGACGAATTTCGGGGGTTTCTGCATTCTTCACGCTACAAGTATCATAGAAACGATGGAAGAGTGTCGCCAATTCAATGGCATATTTGGTAATTCGGGAAGGGTCATAAACTTTAGCAGCTGCGGAAACGGTAGCAGGGAAATCAGCAATATGACGAATCAATTCAATTTCTTGCGGTGCTTCTGGTGCAGGGAGTTGGCTCATGGGCTTATCGTCTGCATAAAGTCCCTCTTGGTTGAGGTTGCGCAGGATACTACAAATTCTTGCATGAGCATACTGAACATAGTAGACTGGATTCTGTGAAGACTTCTCAACGGCTAAATCAAGGTCAAATTCAAAGTGAGAATTTGCCTCACGCATATTGAAAAAGAATCTCGCTGCATCCAGCGGAATATCTTCCAGCAAAGTGACAAGCCCGATAGCCTTACCGCTTCTTTTGGAAAGTTTAGCAGGTTTGCCGTTCCGGAACAACATTACCATTTGCATCAAGACCACATCCAAACGGCTGGTATCCACTCCCAAAGCTGTCAAAGCGGCTTTCAATCTGGGGACATAGCCGTGATGGTCTGCCCCCAAAACATTGATAGCCTTGTCAAAATTTCTTGTGACAAGTTTGTCCATATGATATGCAATATCTGGTACAATGTAAGTGGGGATACCATTCGCACGGCGAAGAACGAAATCTTTATCTGCGCCATATTTTTCCGCCTTAAACCAAATTGCGCCCTCTTGTTCGTAGGTGTCGCCTTGTTCGGTGAGTTTGTCAATGATACGGTCAACGCTTCCGTCTGCATGAAGGGTAGACTCTTTGAACCAATTATCATAAATCACACGATAGCTTTTCAAATCACGCTCTAATCCTTCAATATTCAAAGGCAACGCATAGCCAACAAGAGCCTTTCTGCGTTCTTCTTCTGTGACGGATTCCACATCATTTTTGTGAATGCCATAGTAATTGGCAGAATGAATAATAATATCCTTTCCAAGATAAACGTCTTCCGGCATAGGGAAATCAGGGGAATTCCCATCTTCACCATAAATCGCATTGGCGAGGGCTTCCACGTCATCTTTGTAAGCGTTCAGCATTTCTTGACCCTTATCGGAACAAAGCTGTAAATACCGCAGAGAAAGCGATTTGCCGAATTTCTCAATTTGATTACCAGCATCATTGACATAGAATTCTCGTTCTGTATTCCAGCCTGTCCATTCCAGCAAAGAGGAAATACCATCCCCAAGCGCAGCACCTCTCGCATTTCCAACGTGCATAGGTCCTGTGGGGTTTGCAGAAACGAATTCCACAAGCGCACGTTTTCCTTTTCCGTCTTCGGATTTACCATACTGGTCTTTTTCGTTGAGGACTGCTTGAACGGTATCACCAAACCAACGCTTTTCAAGGAAGAAATTCATAAACCCCGGGCCTGCAATTTCTGCACGGCTGAAATAAGAGCCTTTCAGATATAAGGCATCCACAAGGAGCTGTGCAATATTTCTGGGGGGCATATGAAAAGATTTTGCTGATACCATAGCAATATTGGTTGCAAAATCTCCATGGGATTTATCCGCTGGAACTTCAATTTTAAAAGAGGGGAGCGTTTCAGCTGGTAATTTCCCCTCTGAAATCAAAGTACCCAACGCATTCAGAATCATTTCATGCAGTTGTGCTTGTGCCTCTGCCATCATATTTATCATTAGTTGTTACCTCCATATTGTTAATCATTTTCGGGGGAATGGATACGCTGAATTTCTAAAAATACTTCATTATCAGAAAGCAAGGTACTGTTTGCATCAGCGATATAATGTAACATCAGTTTTCCGCCGTCATCGGTCAACTGATTCTGAATTTTCTTTGCAGAAACCCCGACAGAAAATTCCCCGAAAGGTGTTTCATAATTACAGAAATATTTTTTCCCCAATTTCATAATCAAGTGCGTTTGAAAAAATCCCGTTCTGATAATGGAGACTGTTCCATCAGGGGAAACATGAATTTCCGTGTTAGAGCCTTCCATTCCTGTGGCTTCTGTCTCTTCATAGGAAATAACCCTTTCGCCGTTCTCATCCACAAAATATTCTGCTTCACTATTGAGAAGTGTTTCAGATGCTTCATCCTCTTCATGCTGAATACTCTTCAATTTCATAATCCATTTTTCTTTCAAATTTGTAACTCCTTATATCCGACTGCTGAACACTTGACCATTGACAGCATCCATCAAGAAATGTCGGGCATTGTCACGGAACATGGAAACGCTGTCACTGACATAATAGACATTATGTCCTTTTTTGGTGCTATCGGTCAATAAATCCTGTTCTTCAAGGCATTGTTTGGCATATTTTGCAGCTTCTTCACTTGCGGAAATCAATTTCACATCATTTCCCATAATATCAGCAATGGTTTCGGCGATAATCGGGTAATGGGTACAGCCTAAAATCAATGTATCTACCTCTGCACTGCGGATAGGAGCAAGGTATTCTTCAGCGGCTAATCTGGTAATGGGGTTATTTCTGTCAGTATAGCCATATTCTACCAGATGCACAAAAAGCGGGCAAGCCATTGCTGTGACATCTTTGGAAGGGTCAATATTATGAATAGCGGTTTCATAGCTTCCACTGCTTACAGTTGCAGGCGTACCAATAATGCCAATTCTGCCGTTTTGAGTTGCTTGACAAGCAGCCCTTGCAGCAGGATATACTACCCCCGTGAAGGGCATATCATCCACCGGAGATTCTGCACCCAACATAGAACTAACCGTACCACAAGCGGCAATAATCATTTTAACAGGGTGTCTTCTCAAAAAAGCAATATCTTCTTTAGTGTAGCGTTGAATGGTCTGACGGCTTCTTGTGCCATAAGGAATTCTTGCAGTATCACCGAAGTAGATAATATTTTCATTGGGGAGGATTTCATTCAGGCATTTGACCGCAGTCAAACCACCCATACCGGAATCAAACACACCAATTGCATCTTGATTCATGTCAACACATCCTTTCAGGCTCTGTCATTATTATCAATTGCCTGTTCAATGAGCTTATCCATCAGATAGGAAGGTGTCATTCCAAGGTGTTCCATCAATTTCGGATACATGCTGATAGCAGTGAACCCCGGCATGGTGTTGATTTCGTTCAAGATAATTTCCCCTTTATCAGAGAGGAAGAAATCCACACGGGAAAGCCCTTTACAGCCCATTGCCTGATAAGCCTTGACAGCGGTTTCACGGATTTGATGATGAATTTCCTTTGGAATGTCCGCAGGAATGGCAAGCTGTGAACCATCAAGAACATACTTTGCATCAAAATCATAGAATTCCTTACAGGAGGCAATTTCACCCACAAAAGAAGAGAATGGTGCATCATACCCAAATACAGCCACTTCCAATTCTCTGCCAGTAATGCATTCTTCCACAATGACCTTATCATCATGACCAAATGCAAGACGTACCGCCTCTAACAATTGTTCCATATCATTCGCACGGCTGACACCAATGGAAGAACCAGAATTTGCAGGCTTGACAAACAATGGAAAACCAAGCTTTTCAGCAATTTTTGTGCATTTTTCGGTGAGATGGTTCATTTCTCTGTCAAGAATCATATCCCATTTTGCGGTTTTAATGCCGTTATAGTCGAGAATGGTGTGTGTGGTTGCCTTATCCATGCAAGCGGCAGAAGCCAATACTCCACAGCCTACATAGGGAATCTTTGCCAATTCCAGCAAGCCTTGAATTGTGCCGTCTTCTCCATTACGTCCATGCAGAACAGGGAAAACTACATCAATCTTGCGAACAGATGCACCACCATTTTCAATGGTGATTAACCCCTTATGAATCGGGTCAGGAGAGAGTACCGCAGAAGTGCAGTCTGTATTCCGTTCCCATTCTCCATTTGCAATGGAATGTACATCTCCCGGATAGTAAAGCCATCTGCCTTTTTTTGTGATACCTACACATACAACGTCATATTTATCAGTTGGAATATTTTTGATGACATTCACAGCCGACTTTAAAGAAATATCATGCTCACTGGAAACACCGCCAAATATGACGGCTACTCTTGTCTTTGACATAAAATCATACGCTCCTTTATTGAATGCGTTCCGCTGCCACCGAAAAGACAACAGTCGGATACTGTCTTTTATTCTACCATATTTTATAGAAAACTGCAAGCATTTTTTGAAAAATGATAAAATTATACAAATTTTCTTTCATTTGCTGATTTTCTTTTTTATGCTATGCGTGGAAAGTAGTAGATATTCACAAAATTTGAAAGGAATTATTCGCCCGCTGCAAGGCTGGAATAATATTCACTCAAACATTTTGCAATGGATGAAATCAAATTATGGGCTTGACTGACAATGGTATCATTGGCATAAATCCCTTGTTGGGCTTCCTGAATGGCAACATTGGCATGAAAGACCGCTTGCTGTAATTCATCAATTTGATTGCTGGTAGAAAAATTTTGGGCAAGTGCTAAATGGGCGAGCGCATACAGTGCATGAAATTCATCCTGCAATACTTCATGCGGAAATTGTACTTTCAGGAGTTCTTGAAATTTTTCCTCCTGAAATAATCGTTTGGCTTGATTCAGCACAGAAAGAGCGGAATTTTCCGCTTCTGTGCCATCAGAATCCGAAAGCAATTTTTCCATGGGAATTTCCAATACTCCTGCAAGGTACTCCAATGTCTTCATAGATGGTGTTGCTGAACCGCTTTCAATTTGGCTGAGCATATTTCTTGTAATGAAATTTCCTGTTACTTCACTTTGTGTCATTTTTTTTGCAAGGCGAGCAGCTTTTAACCTTCGCCCAAGTTCTGCATTATCCATAATATCAGCCCCTTTACAATTGTAAATGTTGTTTACCGTTCATTTACTATCATAGCACACTTTCAGAAAAAATGCAACCCCTTTTTGAAATTTTTTGAAAAAAGTATTGACAAAACGTGCGGAATGTGGTATGATAATTTCAGTAAATCAAATTTACACAGGTAAGAGGGTGGAATTGATGCAAGCATGGTGGGAAAGTTTAACAGAAGTATTGCGTGTGCTGTATTGCATTGCAATACCATCATCATTGATTTTACTATTGCAATTGATATTGACAACGATAGGCGGACACAGTGACGGAGGAATGGAATTTTCTGATACATCCGGTATTGATGGCATTGACAGTATGGACGGAATCGACCTTGATGGTGACGGCATTCCGGATATTTCCGTTGAAGATTTACCTTCGGACGGTGGAAATCCGGCAGACTTTGGCACATTCCGGTTATTGACCTTGCAGACAATTGTCACGTTTTTAGCAGTATTTGGATGGGTTTCCATTATCTGTATCAGTTCAGGAATGCCAGTTTTTATGGGTATCTGGTTAGGCATCATCTTTGGGACAATCATGATGGCAGTCGTGGCAAAAATTGTACAGATGTCTTCAAAATTAGCGGAAAATGGAATTCTCAACCTGAAAAATGCAATCGGCGAAACAGCCACAGTGTATGTACCCATTCCCCCGAAAAATAGCGGAAATGGGAAAATCACCATGCAATTGCAGGGGCGTTTCTGTGAATTGGAAGCGGTGACGGAGTCAGAAAAAATGATTGAAACCGGAAAACAGGTGCTTGTCACTGACGTACTGGGAGACGTGCTTGTTGTAGAGGAAAGCTGACAACAAAAGTAAGGGGTAATTGTATGGACATCTATCAGATTATGGGAATATTGTACTTTTTGGCTTTATTGGCGAGTATGCTGGTATATCCACAAGTGCGAGTATTCACCTTTATTTTGATAGGGATTAGTGTGCTGGTTCTTGCCTTGAAAGCGAAAAAATCCGCAGAAATGGAAAAACCTGACGAAGAGGATAAATCATGGATGATAGGCTGTATTTTTGGTGCAGGGATGGCTTTTGTGGGTGTTTGTGGTGCGCTGAACCTGATTTTTTAGGGGTGATGGAATTGAAGGACTTTGATAAATTTGTTTTTAGCAAATTAGCAGTAATTTTGTTACTGCTCATGGAGTTTATGATTGTGAATGAAACACGTCGGGCAATTCTCTCGATTTTGATAGGGGTTGGGATATTCTTTCTTAGCCTGAAAGCCAAAAAAGCCGTAGAAATAGAAAAAACTGACGAAGAGGATAAATCATGGATGAGTGGTTTTATTTTTGGAATCGTGATAGCTTTTGTGGGCGTTTGTAATGTGGTGAACCTGATTTTTTGACATTTGAGGAAGAACGAACATGAGACATCAGAATAACTTAACAGAAGAACAGGAAAAAGCATTGATACAGTTCGTGAGAGAAAATCATCACAATTATGTGAAAAGATTATTGATTTGTAGCGGAGTTTTTGCACTTTGTATGTATGCAATGGCGAAATATTCTATTTTCAGTTCGGAAAGTATCATTTTGAGTATCATCAGTGGTGCAGGTTTGGTAGCATTATTTGTGAATGGAATCGGGTTAGATTTCGGAATACATTGTGATTATGCTTGTTTGAAACATGGAAAATATACCATTGATTTCCGGCAGTCCGCCGGAAAACTCCCCGATAAAGGCAATAAAAAATATTATGTCACAGATGATGAGGGCAATCAATACAGATGCCTGAAATTTTTAGATTATCGCAATTCCGAACAGGGGAAAGAATTACTTTGTATTCATCTGGAAAACGGTCGGCATTATGCCTTTCCGGAAATTCCAGAAGAAATATAAACAGATTTATCAGGAGGTTTGTATGATGAAACGATGTTGTATTTTTTTTGAGGTATTTTTGGATGTCCTAGAAATTGTGTTTGATGTTATCTGCACAGTTTTGGATTGAGAAGTGAATTTTGTTAAAGTTATCAGTTTTTTTAAGCTCATTTTCATGTAAGGAGTGGTTTTTATGGGAAATTTCGCAGTATTATTGGTTATTTGTGTCATTGTGGTGATTTTATTCGCCGCAGTAGTGGCTATTTTATCGAGATACAGAAAATGCCCGTCTGACAAAATTCTGGTTATCTATGGTAAAGTCGGAACGGATGAATTTGGAAACCCAAGAAGTGCAAAGTGCATTCATGGCGGTGCGGCATTCATTGTGCCAGTGATTCAGTCTTACCAGTATCTGGATTTAACACCAATTTCCATGAATGTCGATTTGAGAAACGCACTTTCCAAGCAGAATATCAGAATCAATGTTCCGTCACGTTTCACGGTTGGAATCTCCACTGAACCGGCAGTGATGCAGAATGCAGCGGAACGCTTGTTAGGGCTGAAAATGATTGAAATTCAGGAGCTTGCAAAGGATATTATTTTCGGTCAGTTGCGTTTGATTATTGCAACCATGGATATTGAGGAAATCAATGCAGACCGTGATAAATTCCTTGTTGCGATTTCTAAGAATGTGGAAATCGAACTGAAAAAAATCGGTTTGCGCCTGATTAACGTCAATGTGACTGATATTACAGACGAATCCGGCTACTTAGACGCACTCGGTAAAGAAGCTGCTGCAAAGGCGGTGAACGATGCCAAAAGAAGCGTAGCAGAACAAAACAGAGATGGTGAAATTGGTCAGGCAAATGCACAGCAGGAACAGCGTGTACAGGTTGCAAAGGCGAATGCATCCGCTATCGAAGGTGAAAACCTCGCTCGTGTCGCTGTCGCAGATTCTGAAGCCCTCCGCCGTGAACGTGAAGCCGAAGCCCTCCGCAAGGCGACCGCAGCCGAAGCCGTTCAATCCGCAAGGGCAAAACAGGAAGCTTATTCCGCACAGCAAGAAGCAGAACAGGCTCGTGCTGACCTCGAAAAAGCTACCCAAAAGGCGGATGTCATTGTCAAGGCGCAAATCGCCAAAGAACAAGCCGAAATCAAAGCCGAAGCAGAAGCAGAAGTCACCAGAAGAAAGGCTCGTGGTGAAGCAGATGCCATTTTTGCCAAAATGGAAGCAGAAGCAAAAGGTCAGCAGGAAATTTTGACCCGTCAGGCGGAAGGTATGAAAGCCATTGTGGAAGCTGCCGGCGGTGATGCCAATGCTGCTGTCAAGTTGCTGATTGCTGAAAAACTGGAAGATTTGATTGCAATTCAGGTGGAAGCTGTCAAGAATATCAAAATTGACAAAGTTACCGTTTGGGACAGCGGACAGAATGCAGACGGACAGAATTCCACAGCTGGTTTTATTTCCGGCTTGATGAAATCCGTCCCCCCATTGAATGACCTGTTCCGTCAAGCTGGAATGGAACTCCCTGACCTCTTAGGCAAACCAGCAGAAAAAACGGAAGAAATTCCCCACTTTGAACCGGAAATCGTTCAGCCGGAAGAGGAAACAATTGACTTGGAATCCGCTGATGAAGTGGAATAATTGAAAAACTATGTGATAAATTATCAAAAAGGTGCAGAAATTCCGGTTTCTGCACTTCTTTTTTGAAAAAAATGAAAAAATATCTCTGAAACTCTTGACAAGCTCTAAAAAGTATGATATAATGTAAATACCTCTTTGGCGGGGGTATTTTTTTGTGCTTTGTACTTCCCGCAGTCTGAGGGAGGCATGGAAAGTATTGCCGATAGTCAAAAGCAGGCAATCAACCGAAAGCATCTGTTTCACAGGTGAAAACTGAATCAGGAGGTGCCGATAATGAGAGTGAAAATAACTTTGGCTTGCACAGAGTGCAAACAGCGTAACTATGTTACCAAAAAGAACAAGAAGAACGACCCCGACCGTATCGAGATGAAGAAGCATTGCAAGTTCTGTAGAAAGCATACAATCCACAAGGAAACAAAGTAATCGGAGGTTTGGCGCATGGCGAAAAAAGATAACGATGAAGTTTCCGTAAAGGAAGAGAAAAGCACAAAAAAAGCCAAAGAATCCAAAGAAGCAAAAAATTCCAAAAAATCCGCTAATGATGAAGGTAAGAAGGAGAATGGAATCGGAAAATGGTTTCATGACTTGAAAGTGGAGTTTAAGAATGTCACTTGGCCCACAAGGCAAACTGTTGCCACCAATACCAGCGTTGTATTGAGTGTCATTGTCATGGGTAGCGTGATTATTGGTTTATTGGATTCAGGGTTACTGAAATTAGCACGGTTCTTAATTGGACTGGCTCAGGGTTGAGCATTGTCACGGAAAGGGAGGAAGCATAATGTCACAAGCAGCAAAATGGTATGTTGTTCACACATACTCTGGTTATGAAAATAAAGTCGTACAGAATATTGAAAAGGTTGTGGAGAACCGTAAGCTGCATGACCTCATTCAGGAAGTTTATGTTCCCACCGAACACGTGACCGAAATTGTGGACGGCAAACAAAAAGAAGTCGAAAGAAAGACATTTCCGGGGTATGTCCTTGTGAAAATGGTCTATACTGACGATTCATGGGCAGTTGTCCGCAATACCAGAGGCGTGACAGGTTTTGTCGGTCCTGGTTCTGTTCCGACCCCACTCACGGATAAGGAAGTCGCTTCCATGGGAATCAAGAGTGTCAATACTGTCGTTGTTGATTATCAGGTTGGTGATAGAATCCGTGTCACGGGTACAAATTTAGATGGTTTTACCGGAGTTGTCCGTAATATCGACATTGAAAAGGACGAAGTAGAAGTTCTGGTGAATATGTTCGGCAGAGATACCCCGACAACCATCGCATTGCATCAGGCTGTCAAGCTTGACGATTAAAGGAAAGAAAGGAAGCTTTTCAGGCTTCCCCAACGTGGGAGAATAGTTCCGGAAAAGTCCGGCTGTTCGCCTTTACCACAATAGGAGGAAAATCATGGCACAGAAAGTAGTTGGCTATATTAAGCTGCAAATTCCCGCAGGTAAAGCAACACCTGCACCGCCTGTTGGTCCTGCATTAGGTCAGCATGGTGTTAATATTATGGCATTCACAAAGGACTTCAACGAAAGAACAAAGGCTGATATTGGTTTGATTATTCCAGTAGTCATCACTGTTTACGCTGACCGTTCCTTTACATTCATTACCAAGACTCCCCCTGCTGCTGTTTTGATTAAGAAGGCTTGCGGTATCGAGAGTGGTTCTGGTGTACCGAATAAAACCAAGGTTGCAAAGATTACAAAGGCACAAGTTCAGCAGATTGCTGAAACGAAGATGAAAGATTTGAATGCAGGTTCATTAGAAGCAGCAATGAGCATGATTGCTGGTACTGCACGTTCTATGGGTGTTGTCGTTACAGACTGACACAAGTAAATGATGTGGGAGGAAATATTCTTTCCGCTAACCGGTGATGCGGTTCAGCACACTGGTATTACCACGAATTTAGGAGGATAAAACATGAAACACGGCAAGAAGTATATTGACAGCCGTAAGGCAATTGATGCTACCAAGGTATATGAGTCTACAGAGGCTCTGGATTTGGTGTGCAAGAATGCTAAGGCAAAGTTTGACGAAACTGTAGAAGTACACATTCGTCTGGGTGTTGACTCCCGTCACGCTGACCAGCAGGTACGTGGTGCGGTAGTTCTGCCGAATGGTACTGGTAAGAATGTAAGAGTTCTTGTATTCTGCAAGGAAGATAAGTATGAAGCAGCAAAGGCAGCAGGTGCTGAATTTGTTGGCGGTCAGGATTTAGTAGACAAGATTATGAAGGAAAACTGGATGGACTTTGATGTCGTTGTAGCATCTCCGGACATGATGGGTCTGGTAGGTCGTCTGGGGCGTGTGCTTGGTCCTCGTGGCTTAATGCCAAACCCGAAGGCAGGCACAGTTACTCCTGATGTTGCTAAGGCTGTGACAGAGGCTAAGGCTGGTAAGATTGAATACCGTCTTGACAAGACCAATATCATTCACTGCCCAATTGGTAAGGCATCTTTCGGCGCACAGAAGCTGGACGAGAACCTTTCCACATTGTTGGAAGCTGTTGTAAAGGCAAAGCCGGCAGCTGCAAAGGGAACATATCTGCGTTCTTGCACTGTTGCATCTACTATGGGTGTAGGTGTTCCGGTTGCTACTGCAAAGTATGGCGTTTGATTTTTGAGATTTCGGAAATGCTCTCCCAAAAGGAGGGCTTTTTCTGTATAAGAAAGGAGTAAGGCGAATGAAATTTAGTAAAATGCATGGAATCGGCAACGATTATGTTTATGTGAATGGATTCAAGGAAACAGTTGACAATCCGGAAGAGGTTTCTATTTTCGTGAGTGACCGCAGAAAGGGAATCGGTTCAGATGGGTTAATCATGATTATGCCGTCAGAAGTGGCAGATTGCCGGATGAGAATGTTCAATGCAGACGGTTCAGAAGGGATGATGTGCGGAAATGGTATCCGCTGTGTTGGAAAATATGCCTATGATAACGGCATTGTCAACAAACCGGAATTATCCGTGGAAACCAAGTCCGGCATCAAATATATCACTTTACAGATTGAAAACGGTGTTGCAGTGGGTGCGACAGTTGACATGGGCAAAGCAATTCTGAAACCCTCTGACATTCCCATGAATGCGGAAGGGGATACTTTCATTGCAAAGCCCATTGAAGTGGACGGCAAAGAATATACGGCTACTTGTGTATCCATGGGGAATCCTCACTGTATTATTTTCATGGATAGTGACCCCATGAAAATGAACCTCCCTGAAATCGGCGAAAAGTTCGAGAATCATCCCATTTTCCCTGAAAAGGTCAACACAGAATTTGTTCAGGTGTTAGATGAACATACCATTTTCATGCGTGTGTGGGAACGTGGAAGCGGTGAGACGTTCGCCTGTGGGACGGGTGCTTGTGCGGTAGCGGTAGCATCTGTCTTGAATGGCTATTGCAAGCATGATGAAGAAATTACCATTAAGCTCAGAGGTGGCGACTTGAAAATCATCTGGAAATCTGACGGAACTGTCATGATGACCGGAAGTGCAACCCATGTATTTGATGGTGAAATTGATTTACCCAATGCATAAGATAAAGGCGACTGTTTGAAAAGCAGTCGCCTAATGATTTTATTCTTCGTTCCTCAAAAGGGCTTTTATCCATTTTTTGAGGATGCTCAAAATTAACAAAGAATTCAGAATGATAATTCCGATATAAAGAAAATCTTCAAAGGAATTGCATGGATTTTCTTTGTTTTTCTTACTTGATGTACACATGTTTCATCACCTGCGGAGTAGTGGGCTTATCGTTGTAATCTGTTGCAACGCTAGCGATTTCGTCAACGGCATCCATACCAGAAACGACCTTTCCAAATGCGGCATACTGTCCATCAAGATAGGGTGCATCATCGTGCATGATAAAGAACTGTGAGCCGGCAGAATTGGGGTTATTGGCACGAGCCATAGAAAGCACACCACGAGTATGTTTTAAGTTGTTCGGCACACCATTTGCAAGGAATTCGCCCTTGATACTCCATCCGGGGTTTCCTGTGCCGTCTCCTTTGGGACAACCGCCCTGAATCATAAAGCCGGAAATGACTCTATGGAAGGTCAAACCATCATAAAAGCCCTGCTTCACAAGCTTTTCGAAATTTTCGCAGGAAATCGGGGCAATATCGGGATAAAGTTCAATTTCAATCTGTTTTCCGTTTTCCATTTCAATAACTACCATTTTTTGAGATACCTCCATATTTGTAATATATCATCATTCTGATGAATCAGTGTCAAGTTCTTCTGTTTCGTCCGTAATGGTTGCAAAGGGGATTGTTTCGGGTTCAGATGTTGGCGGTTCAGCCAATTCATTGAAGTTGCTGAACGTAATCACCAGACCATAGGACGGAAGAGAAAAAGTCACTGGAATGCCGTCTTCTGTGAATTCAAGGGAATATCCCCCAGTTTCCAGCTGACCTTCACAAACAAGCATACCATCCGAAACCGTACCATCTAATTCCGGATTGATTGCCATTTCATCAATGACTTTCATCAAGTCGGAAAGTTCCGTTTTGAGTGCCTGTGCGGACTGCGGAACGGAAAATTCCAGCCCTTTGTAAGAGGCTTTCACCTCATTATCGAAAAAATCAAGCTGAATTCCAGATAAAGCTTGTGGGTCGTTGAAAACAGCAGACCATGCATTCATTCCGTATCGGGTGAGTGTGGCGGAAGTTTCCGTTTCAGAAGTTGTCATGACAACATCCGTCGTGAAACTGCCTGTCATATGGTTGGCAGTCTTGGTATTGACTGGTACAACCGTAGTACACCCTGTACACGAAATGAATAAGATTGCTGAAATCCCTGCAACAATGCGTTTCATTCTATCACCTCATTACATAAATTCGGTTCAAATTCCTGTATGTTGCAGTTTCAGCCTATTATCAATCAATCATTATAAAACATCTTTGAGGGAAGAAATAATGTCACTTGGAAGCATGGAACGCTGTGTATTTTTAGAAGCGGCATTATCTCCGGCAACGGCATGGATACCCACAGCCGCACAAGCAGCACTGTAAACCGGCATCTTAGCAGAGAATGCCGCAGCAATTCCGGCGAGAACATCCCCACTACCAGCTTTTGCCATGCCAGCATTACCCAACGCACAAACCGCCATTCTTTCGCCATCTGTAACAATCGTTCCAGCACCCTTCAAAACAACAGTAGCCTTTGTCAGTTGAGCGAGTTTCTTAGCCATTTCAGGGCGGTCAGCCTGCACTTCATCCACAGTGCAATGCAAAAGTCTTGCGGCTTCTCCTGCATGAGGTGTGAGAATGGTTCGTCCCTCTGGTATGTATTCTATGCAATCAGCCACGATATTTAGACCATCTGCATCCAATACGATGGAGCAGTCTTCCGGCGCATTTTCCAGAACGTACTTGACAAGCTGTCTGGTATCAGGAGTTACCCCTAAACCACAGCCAATCAAAACGGCATCTTTTCCCTGCAATGCTTCTGCAATGTCCTCACGATTCTTTTCACAAAGCAAGAAGCCCTTTTCATCTGTTGCAAGTGGAACGCTCATAATTTCAGGGGTATTCACTGCAATTGCAGCAGCAGCCTGTTCCGTTGTCGCACAAGTCACCATTCCAACACCACTGCGCATTGCTGCCGTAGAAGCAAGCACACAAGCACCACGCATTCTCACACTGCCTGCAACGACAAGGAGATGACCATTTTCCTGCTTATAAGAATTGGTCTTATATGCTGGGATGAGTTTCTTGGCATTGGAAAGGCTTAAATGATGAATTGGCGGAGGGTTGACCTTATAACGAGCTGTTGCAGATAAGCCAATGTCAACAGTCACAATTTTACCGCAGTATTCACGGAGCGGATACTGTGTCATGCCGAGTTTTTCAGCCCCGAAAGTTACGGTCAAATCTGCACGGAGTGTCCCTTCACTGACAGAACCATCAAGGCAATTACCACCACTGGGAACATCACAAGCAATTCTGTATTTATCCGTCATGTAAGTCATGAGACTTTGCAGACTTTCGGGCAAATCCCCACGGAAACCAGTCCCAAAAATACCATCCACAACGACTTCCACATCATTGATAACAAAGTCATAAGCTTCATTGAAAACCGGAATTCCTTCTTTTTTAGCACGGTCACGGGCAGCCTTTGCAATATCAGTACGAGGTTCTCCGCATGGTGCAAGGATTTCAGGCATCCAGCCTTCATTTTTCAGATAAAATGCGGCTGTGTAGCAGTCACCGCCATTATTGCCATTTCCGGCAAGAAGCAGGACTTTTTTCTGTTCGGGACAATGGAGCATAATCTGTTCAGCAAGCGCATTGCCGGCACGTTCCATCATCTCCGCATAGGAAACACCAGAAGCATCTGTCAGGGCTTCCAATTGTTTCATTTGTTCGGGTGTTACATACATGGAATAAATTCCTCCTTTATTGGATGTTTTTTATATATTCCTCTGTGATTTCCTGAAAGGGGATTTCAAGAGCAGAGGATTGATTCTGCCATGATTGACACCATTCTTCATATTCTGTCACATCAAGCGGATTGTCACTGCCAACATAATAGACAGAACCGCTTTGACTGGTGTCTGCATCTTCGGGGTAAATATCTTCTAATTCTGTACCTGATAAAAACGCTTTCTCCATTGCATGGATTGTGACAATTTGAGAATAACCATCTGAATCGCTGTCATATTGATAGAGCGTATAGGGAATAAATGTTTCTGAAAATCCATGTTGATTGGGGAGTTCTGCGGTAAGATTGCCATTTTGATAGTAGGTCACGACATTGGAAAATACATCTAATTCCTTGAAAAGATTCCCATTTTCGTCTACATCCAGAACCATCTGAAGCGTTTTGGAAGAATCGCTTTCAATGCGGAGAATCAATTCTTCCTTTCCATCACCATCAATATCCATGATAGCAAACTGCTTTTGTGAGGTATCCTCTTTCAAATCCACAGTACGACCAGCAATTTCCCCATTTGCCAATAAATTACTCAACATCCCACGATAAATTTCACGAGAGGAAAGAGGAGCAGTTTCCGCCTCTGTTTCCAGTTCCATTTGGGGAATGGTTTCGATTGGTGGGGGAGTGGTTGCAGGTACAGTTTCCGGCTCTGTCAAAAGAGGGGAATCAGTAGCATTGATAAGGGCGGTTTCGGAAGCCGGTTCTTTGAATTTGCTGACAAAACCACAGCCATTCAAGAGAACACACAAAGCCGAAACACCCAAGATTTTTACAAAATTCATCATATCAGCTTTTCAATTGCCTTTTGAGTTCACGAGAAAGAAACGGCTCTAATGCAGAACGTAATTTTGCATCCGGTGAAAAATACAGGCAACATCTGCCATGTTCAGGATGTTCAAATTCTGCATAATATTCTTCGTTTTCTTCTTCCTTATCTTCATCCATGAGGGAAATCCCCATTGCTGAAAAAGTAGTCATATCTTCATCCGATTCCTTGACAGTGCCAATTTTTCCATATGCCGTGAAAGAACCTACCTCTACAGTCAGCATGGATTTTCTTTGATTTTGTCCAAGAATCTTATCAATGTCAAGACTGCCATTGGTGCAGGAATATTCATATTCTACATTCAGCATTTTCAGCAGGTAAAGAGCCGCCCATATTGCACATACAGGGAGTACCAAAGCCAATGGAAACCCCATCAACGCAAGCAAAAACGAAATAATGGTAATTGCTGCTGCTGCCACGATAATGACGGCTTTCTTTACATCATCCTTAGTCGAATGATATTTTTTTACAAGCTGTTCAGCGAATTCATCCATGAAAACTTCCTCCTATCAGAATCATACCATTCATGTACATTACTATTGTATCACATTTTGTCAGAAATTGCAAGCCTTTTTCACAAATTTCGGGTTTGTCGCAAAATAAAAAGCACTGCCGAAACAGTGCTTTTCGTGAAATTACTTAATTTCTTTCAATTCTTCCATGCAGTCACGGCAAACTTTGCGCTCATGGAAATTGATTAAATCGTTGGTGTTGCCACAAATTACGCAATTCTCTTGACTCTTGCGGAGAATGATGGTGTCCCCGTCAAGACTAATCTGTAAATAGTCGTTTTGATGAATGTCAAGGCTTTTCCGTAATTCCTTCGGAAGCACGAACCGTCCGAGAGAGTCAACACGTCTGAAAATACCTGTACTACGCATGATGTCATTCCTCCTAAAATAGCAATATGTTTTTAGTCTTCATCTTCTGGAATTTCCCAGTTATGATATACATTCTGTACATCATCATTTTCTTCAAGATAGTCAAGAAGTGTCTGCATTTTCTTGACATCATCAGGGTCTTCCAACTTAGTATAAGTGGAAGGAATCATTTCAGCTTCTGCTGAAAGAATGTTGTAGCCCTTTTCTGTCAGTGCTTCACGCATGGCATGAACCTGAGAGGGAGCGCACTCCATTGTAATGACTTCTTCCTCTACAGTCAAATCGTCACCGCCACATTCAAAGCAGTCTTCCATTGCCTTATCTTCATCGATGTCTGTGTTTTCACACACAATAATACCTTTTTCCGTAAACATAAACGATACACAGCCGGTTGTTCCCAGATTTCCGCCAAATTTATCAAAATAATGGCGAACATCCCCAGCGGTACGGTTTTTGTTATCGGTTAAGCATTCCACAATCACAGCTACACCAGAAGGTCCATAGCCTTCATAAGTGAGCGATTCATAATTCGCCTTGCTTCCTTCACCGGATGCTTTCTTGATAAGGCGTTCAATATTATCATTCGGGACATTGTTAGATTTTGCCTTTGCGATAAGGTCACGCAGTTTCGCATTATTATTGGGGTCTGCACCGCCTTCTTTAATGCAAACAATCATCTCTCTGCCAATTTTCGTGAAAATTTTCGCTTTGACGGCATCAGTGGCTTCTTTTTTCCGCTTGATATTATTCCATTTTGAATGTCCTGACATGGAAAAAAATCACTCCTTTTCATTTGACAGAAACTCATTCTGTCTACTCCAAATCATCTGAAACAAATCTTCCAGACGTTTTTCATTCCCAATCAAATACAAATAACCAAATAACGCCTCTAATCCGGTCGCTTTCCGATAATCGAAAGGGTCAGCGTGCTTCGGGGGGATGCTGTCTGCATTCCTTCCACGCTTTGCAATGGATAATTCTTCTTCGGAAAGCAAAGGGAGAAGCATTTCGAATGCCCTTGCCTGAAAACCAGCACAAACGAGCCGTATTTTCTGCTCATGCAATTTCCGGACAGGAACATTGCCGGACATCAGCATTGTTTCACGAGTCATCGTTTCATAAACACTGTCCCCAAGAAAAGCAAGGGTAAGGGGGCTATATTGACGGGCTTTTTGTTCTGATAACATTTCTTTCATTGCGTTTACCTGACATAATCGAATTCAAAACCGCAGATACTGACAGTATCGCCTTCTTCAATGCCCATTTCTTCCAATTTATCAATAATCCCACTGGAACGTAATACACGCTGAAAATACTGGAGGGATGAATAATCGTCCATATCCGCTGTACGGAGAATATCTTCCGCCCACGGTGCATCAACATAATATACATTATCTTCCAGAATTTCGACAGTGAACGCACGTTTCCCCTGTGTGGAAAGTTCCTCTTGAAAGACGGGTTGCGGTTCATAAACCTTGACAGGTGGTAATTGTGCTAAAATAGTAGCCGCTTCATTGATAAGCTCCTTTGTGCCTTTGGTAGTTGCCGCAGAAATCACAAAAAATGGGAGATTTTGTGTTTCGATATACTCACGGAATGTTGCAATCTGTTCTTCCGTTGCCATATCAGATTTATTTGCTGCCACAATCTGTGGACACTCTGCAAGCGATTCGCTGAAATTGGCAAGTTCCGCATTGATTTTGGTAAAGTCCTCAATAGGGTCACGCCCCTCCGAACCTGCTACATCTACAACGTGAATCAACAAACGGCAACGTTCGACATGACGCAGAAATTCATGCCCTAAGCCAATTCCTTCACTTGCGCCTTCAATCAACCCCGGAATATCCGCCATCACAAAAGAACGTTCCTCGTCCAATTTGACAACACCCAGAACAGGGGTTAAAGTGGTAAAGTGGTAATTGGCAATTTCAGGCTTTGCAGCACTGACAACAGAAATCAATGTGGATTTTCCAACATTGGGGAATCCAATCAGTCCTACATCTGCAATGAGTTTCAATTCCATCTGAATCTCAAAACTTTCCCCCGGAAACCCCGGTTTCGAAAAGCGTGGAATCTGACGGGTAGAGGTAGCAAAATGCTGGTTGCCTTTTCCGCCTCTTCCGCCTCTGGCAAGGATATGCGGTAAATCATCCGAAATATCCGCCATAATGCGCCCTGTTTCCGCTTCCCGAATCAAAGTTCCCCTTGGAACTTTAATGATTAAGTCCTCCGCACTTTTGCCGGTACAGCGTTTTGCACCGCCATTTTCACCATTGGGAGCGACATATTTTCGCTTGTAGCGGAAATTGATAAGAGAAGAAAGGCTGTCGTCTGCAATGAATACAATATTTCCGCCATTTCCACCATCACCGCCATCAGGGCCACCAGCAGCCACATATTTTTCACGATGAAATGAAACTGCACCATCACCGCCGTTTCCGGCTTTGATTGTAATTCTTGCTTGGTCAACAAATTTCATGCCCTTGCTCCTTTCTGTGAAATTGCTTTTCATCAGCTGTAAAGAAAAATCCTAGGCTTCCCAACAATGTAAAAGCCTAGGACTTCCAAGCGGCAATTATTCAGCGTAAACGCTTACCTTCTTGCGGTCACGACCCCAACGCTCAAATCTTACTCTGCCATTGACTGTTGCAAACAGAGTGTCATCAGACCCCTTGCCGACACCTTCACCGGGATGGATATGTGTACCACGCTGACGAACGAGAATATTACCAGCAGTTACATACTGCCCATCAGCACGCTTAACGCCAAGTCTCTTAGACTCAGAGTCACGACCGTTTTTGGTAGAACCCATACCTTTTTTATGTGCAAAAAATTGCATACTAATTCTAAGCATAACCTTTACACCTCCGTGACAATAATTTCAATGGTATTCGGATAATCTTCCGAAATGAACTGCAAATGCTGATATAGTCCTTCTATCACCTTTGAACCATTTCCCTTTTCAGGATGACAAAGACGGAAGAAAGCGACGCCATTTTTATCGGATTCTTCCTCTTTTTCATGAAAAGTTTCCGTGATTAACAAAGTCGCATACTGCACAGCAGAGGAAACCGCTGCACAGACAATATCTTGACCAGCATCTGCAAAGCCTGCATGTCCGCTGATTCGAACCGTGCAGAAATGATTGTGAATCTTTTCAAATTCAGCGTGAATCATGCCTTGATAGATTCAATCTGTACTTGTGTGTATGGCTGTCTATGACCAATCTTACGCTTTTCGCCCTTCTTAGGCTTGTAAGTGAAAACGGTAATCTTCTTAGCCTTGCCATTCTTCAAAACCTTAGCGGTAACAGTAGCACCCTCAACATAAGGAGTACCAACCTTCAGACCAGCATCTGTGCCAACTGCAACAATCTTATCAAAAGTCACATCTGCATCAGCTTCCACATTCAGCTTTTCGATGAAAATGGTTTCACCCTCCTGAACACGAACCTGCTTTCCGCCGGTTTCAATCACTGCGTACATTCAAACGCACCTACCTTTACAATAGACTCGCTGTATACAGGTATCAGGAAACCCCGCATTTCAAAACCTGATACAAGCGGCATTTTTATTGTAACATATTTCGGGAAATTTGTCAAGTCTTTTTTCAGAAATTTCAAAATACCGGATAGAAGAGAAAAAAATACTCCTATCCGGCAACGTCTTTGTTAAATCTGTACATCTGCAAAAGGTGGCAGCCAAGGGAAAATATCTTGATAGCTATCACGTTCTTCTTTTTCAGGGTGTCCAGTTGGAATCAAACCTGTCATTTCTGTACCAGCTCCAGAAAAGAAATTATCGTCATTTTCTGGAAATGGAAAAAAAGTTTCCTCTTGCATTTTCATTCTCCTTTCCTAATAGGTTAAAAACAGTATCTCCAAAAGCAAAAAAAATATCCGTTTATGAAAAAATGGTAAAAAACTCCGTGAAACACTTGATTTTTTTTTCTGAATGTGGTATACTATTATAATTGGATGGATTATGCCAAAATCACAGAGTAGCAGAATATATGTAGAGTAGGAGCGATGACCAAATTGATTAGAAGTATGACAGGTTATGGACGTTCACAAGTGCAAAGTGAGGGACGGGATATTTTAGTAGAAATCAAGTCAGTCAATTCTCGTTATCTGGAGCAGAATGTCCGCATCGGACGAAATTATACCTATTTGGAAGAAGAATTAAAAGCACTTCTGAAAACAAGAGTTTCCCGTGGAAAAGTTGAAATTTCTGTAACCATTAACCCTTTGGAAGGAAGAAAAGCTGATATTAAGGTGAACGAAGCCATTGTGAAAGGGTATCTGGAAGCTATGAAGGCTTACAATAACAGTTACGTCACCCGAAACGAAAAAGGCGAAATTGTGGACAATCATTCCGGATTCCTTGCACCAGATGGCTATTACCACAGGACAGAAGAGCGGATGTCTTGGCAAACTATGATGCAATTGCCTGATATTTTTCGTGTAGAGAAACCACAGGAAGATGAAAATGAAGTCCGCCGTTCTGTCATGGGGGTTGCAGAAAATGCGTTGAATGCGTTCGTTTCCATGCGTGAAACAGAAGGGGAGAAATTGAAGACAGATATTTTGAACCGCCTTGTTTCTTTGGAAAAATGTCTGATGGTGGTGGAGAAAAAAGCCCCTGAATTGACCGAACGTTACAGGGAACGCTTATTTACGAAAATTTCCGAAATCCTTAAAGATACCGCAATAGATGAACAGCGCATTTTGACAGAAGCAGCGATTTTCTCCGAAAAAACCGCTGTGGATGAAGAAACCGTCAGACTGCATAGCCATATTGCACAAATGCGTGATATGCTTGCAGGAGAGGGGAGTATTGGCAGAAAGTTGGATTTCCTTGTACAGGAATTGAATCGTGAAGTCAATACGATTGGTTCAAAAGTGCAAGATATTCAGATTACTTCTGTTGTGGTGGAAATGAAATCGGAAATTGAAAAAATCCGTGAGCAAATTCAGAATGTTGAATGATGCAATGAAATTTGATTGGCAAAGAAAGGATGATGTCAGGTGAAACGTGGTAAACTGATTGTAGTTTCTGCTCCTTCTGGGTGTGGAAAAGGGACGATTCTCAGCGAGATTCTGAAAAATCCGAAATACTATTATTCTGTTTCCGCAACAACCAGAAAGCCCCGTGAAGGCGAAAAAGATGGTGTCCATTATCGATTTTTGCAAAGAGAGGAATTTGAGGAGTTAATCCAGCAGGATGCATTCTTAGAATATGCCTCCTATTGTGATAATTACTATGGAACATTGTCAGCACCCATTGAGGAACACTTGCAAGCCGGAAATCATGTCATTCTTGAAATTGAAGTCAAGGGTGCTGAACAAATCCGGAAAAAGCGTCCTGATGCAATCTTGATTTTTATTGAACCGCCAAGCATTGAAACGTTGCGCAAGCGTCTGAAAAAGCGTGGAACGGAAACAAAAGAGGTCATTGAAAAGCGTGTTGCACAAGCAGCCGAAGAAATGACCCACAGAAATGAATATGATTACTGCATTGTCAATGATGTTCTTGCAGATGCTGTGGCAGACTTTAAAGCCATTGCCCGTGCTGCGGAATTGAAAGTCAATCAGGAATCAATGTGTATGAACTTTGAGAAAGGATGAACTGTCATGTTAAGACCAGCAATTACCCAATTGATTACCAAAAATGAAAGCTGTTATTCCCTTGTCATTGGAGTTTCCAAGCGTGCAAGAGAAATTGCAGATGAACTTTGTAAAAATGAGAAGGTTTTAGAGGAAAAGCCGGTGAAAACGGCTGTAGATGAATTCGCAAGAGGAGAATATAAAATCATTGAAGTTCCTCTTGAAAAGAAAAGTCATTTGTAATGACAGAATTGTCTTATCTGATAGCAGAAGTCATTGTACAAACGGCGAATTATCCTCTTGACAGGGTGTATTCTTATCAAGTACCGCCGGAATTGGCAATACAATGCCATGAAGGCTGTCGGGCTGTAGTACCATTCGGCAGGGCAAACAAGCACTGCATTGGTATGATTTTCCATATAAAGGAAAGCGAAGAAGAAAGCCCGATTCCCTTAAAGCCATTGATTGCAGTCATTGACCCTGAACCTGTTATCAACAAAGAACAGCTTTTCTTGATTGGTTGGTTACGGGAAAATACCTTTTGCAGTTATTATGATGCAGTCAGAACGGTATTGCCCTTGGCATTTCATGTGCGGATTCAGGAGCGTTGGAAATTGGGGAATTCTGAAATCCCCGAAACCCTGAGCAGAGAAGCACTGGATGCATACCAGTATCTTGAGAAAGTCACCTCGAAAAGTGAGTTTGATAAATTTCTGGACATCAAGGAAAACCAGCAAAAAGCGGATATTGTCAAGGAATTATTGCAGGCTGGTTTGATTGTTCGGACAGCGGAAACAACCAGCCGTTCGAACCGTCAGAAATTGTGGTCAATTCGTCCGCAGGAGGAAAATGCAAGTATCCCCGATATGACCCCAAAACAAAGAAAAGTCTTTGAAATGTTGGAAGAATTCGGGGAAATGGAAGAAAAAGAGCTTTGCTATGTTTCTGGTGTAACAAATGCCGTTTTGATGAATTTGTTACATAGTGGAATCTTACAGCGAGCTGAAAAAATTCCGCCTCTGAAAATCAGGGAACTCCCCGAACCTCCGCCATTTTCCCTTTCAGAAGAACAACAGGCAGTATTTGAAAAGGTATCTGCTTGGATTGAGACAGGCGAAAGGAAATGCTTTTTGTTGCATGGGGTAACAGGAAGCGGAAAAACAGCAGTTTTTGAAAAGCTGACTGCATTCACGCTGAATCAGGGAAAATCCGTGTTAATGCTATTGCCGGAAATTGCACTGACCCCACAAATGGCGGAACGATTTACGGCGAGATTTGGCAAACGGATTGCGATTATCCATAGTGGATTATCTCTTTCAGAGAGACAAAATGCCTATGAACGTGCCAAAAAGGGAGAAGCTGATTTCATCATTGGCGCACGTTCAGCGGTCTTTGCACCACTGGAAAATATTGGACTCATCATCATGGATGAAGAAGGTGAACGCTCCTATAAATCGGAAATGCCTCCCCGATATGATACGATTGATGTCGCAAAACAGCGGTGCATCTGGCATTCAGCGGTATTGTTGACAGCTTCCGCCACTCCCACCCTAGAAACCTATTACAGGGCGAAACGTGGGGTATATGAACTTTTGGAACTGAAACACAGGTACAGAAATGCACCACTCCCAAAAGTGGAAATTGTCAATATGGCATTGGAAAGGGAAGAGGGAAATACCTCCGAATTCAGCCGGAGTTTACATGATGCCATCAAAGAAAATCTGCATCGTGGGGAACAAACGGTACTATTGCTTAATCGCAGAGGATACCACACTATTTTCACTTGCTGTACTTGCAATCAGCCAATTTATTGTCATGATTGTTCCGTACCCATGACATACCACAAGACAGATGGAAAGTTGCACTGTCATTATTGTGGAGCGGTCAGGGAAATTCCGGAAAAATGCCCTGTTTGCAATGGGGAACATTTGCGGAAAATGGGGTTCGGTACACAGCGACTAGAGGAAGAAATTGCAGTTCGTTTCCCGAATGCAAGGATTTTACGCATGGATGCCGACACCACCAATACCCGCTATGCCTATGAACAGAATTTTGAAGCGTTCCGGCAGGGAAAATATGATATTATGCTTGGTACGCAGATGATAGGGAAAGGGCTTGACTTTCCCAACGTGACATTGGTTGGTGTGATGAGCGTGGATAAAGCGTTATTCAATGGGGATTATCGCAGTTATGAGAGGACATTTTCATTGATTACGCAAGTCGTCGGACGTGGTGGACGTGGTGGAAAAGTAGGAAGGGCAATTTTGCAGACGTTTCTACCAGAACATTACATTATTCGTTTGGCAGCCGCTCAGGACTATGAGCAGTTCAGCAAAGAAGAATTTGCCATCCGGAAAGCAATGTTATTACCGCCGTTCTGTGATGTTTGTATCGTTGGCATTTCCGGCACAAAAGCCGAACAAGTGCAAAGCAGTGCGGAAATTGTTATGCAGTACATTGACCAGACCGCACAGGAAATACAGTTTCAAGGGAAAGTTCCCCTTCGTGCAATGCGTCCGAGTCCGTTTTATTACCAGAAAATCGCTGGGAAATATCGCTGGCGAATTATCATAAAATGTAAAAATAATGCAGATTTCCGTTTATTTCTGCATGAAGTCTTGAAAAAGGCGTGTAGTGACCGCAGAAATGCTGGTTTACGGATTTATGCGGATATGAATGGTTCTGTATAAAATATATTTTTGGAGGGATAGTAATGGCAATCAGAAAGATTGTAACCAAAGAAGACCCCGTTTTACATTCTGTTTGTAAACCGGTGGAAAAGTTTGATGCAAAATTGCATCAGCTTCTTGATGACATGAAAGACACACTTTACAAGGCGCAGGGCTTAGGGCTTGCTGCACCTCAAATAGGAATCAGGCGCAGAATCGCCGTCATTGACGTACAGGATGAACATGGCTTAATTGAATTGATTAACCCCGAAATTTTGAAAACAAGCGGAAAACAGAGAGATGTGGAAGGTTGTCTTTCCTGTCCAGACCAATGGGGTTATGTTGTACGCCCGAATCGTGCCACAGTTCGTGCGCAGGACAGAAACGGCGAATTTTTCACACTGGAATTGGAAGGACTTGGAGCAAGGTGTGCTTTGCATGAAATTGACCATTTAGATGGAAAATTATTCCTTGATTTGGTAGATGAATTTGTAGAACCAGCGGAGGAAGAATAAGAATGAAAATCGTATTTATGGGTACACCTGAATTTGCTGTACCTTGTCTGAAAGCAATCGTGAAAGCTGGTCATGATGTCGAGGCAGTTTTTACACAACCCGATAAGCCCAACGGCAGAAAAATGAAATTGATTTTCTCACCTGTGAAAAAAATTGCACTTGAGAGAGGAATCACAGTATTACAGCCAAATTCCTTGCGAAAGGGTGAAGAAGCCGAAAGAGCTTTTAAGGAGCTGAAAGCCATTCAGCCGGATTGCATTGTGGTTGCGGCATATGGACAGATTCTCCCGAAAGAAATTTTGAACTTGCCAAAATATGGCTGTATCAATGTTCACGCTTCTTTATTGCCGAAATATCGAGGAGCTGCACCGATTCACTATGCAATTCTGAACGGCGAAAAGGAAAGCGGTGTCACCATCATGCAAATGGCGGAGGGGCTTGACACGGGTGATATGCTCTTGAAAAAGAGCGTGGAAATTTTCGAAAATGAAATCACTGAGGAATTGCATGACCGACTTGCAGAAGTCGGAGCAGAATTGATTGTGCAGGCATTGGAAGGGTTGGAAAAGGGGACTTTGACCCCTGAACCACAAGACGATAGTCAATCCAGCTATGCTTCCATGATTCAGAAAAGTATGTCAGCTTTGGATTTCACAAAGACTGCAAGCGAATTACAGCGCATTATCTGTGGTGTGACAGGATTCACGAAACTTGGCGGAAAGCGTCTGAAAGTGTACCGCAGTACTGTGATGGATGGCACATTAGAAGGAACAGCCGGAACAGTAGCAGACCCGAAAAATTTCGTGGTACGCTGTGGAAATGGCACGTTGATTCGCTTTGATGAAGTCCAATTAGAAGGCAGTAAACGCATGAAAACAAGTGATTTCCTTCGTGGCAAGAAACTCGAAAAAGATACGATTCTTGGTTGAAAGGGTGACGATTTATGTGGATTATTTTAGCATTATTCGCATTGGTACTTTGCATTTGGGCGCAATGGAACGTGAAACACACCTACAAGAAATATAGTCAGGTTCAGAATGCAAGAGGGTTGACAGGTGCGCAGGTAGCAAGAACCATTCTGAATATGAACGGCTTGACAAATATCAGCGTGGAGCATGTCAGCGGAGACCTCACCGACCACTACGACCCTGTAAGGCAGGTTGTGAGCCTTTCTGATGCGGTCTATGGGGAAACATCGGTAGCAGCATTAGGCGTAGCCGCTCATGAGTGCGGTCATGCGGTACAGCACGCACAGAATTACCAGCCAATGATATTGAGGAGCAAGGTTTTCCCTGTTGCAAGTTTGGGTTCTAATCTCTGGTATCTGGTATTTGTGGCTGGAATCATTGTAGATATTTTCTCATCAAAGCTTGGTTCGGGTTTGATGTGGTTAGCGGTCATCTTGTTTGCAGCAGTCACAATTTTCCAGTTTGTGACATTGCCTGTGGAATTTGATGCAAGCAAAAGAGCCATGAACATTCTCGAAACAGAGGGCTTTTTAGGAAGCAATGAAGAAGTAACTGGTGCAAGAAAAGTATTGCAGGCTGCTGCAATGACCTATGTAGCATCCCTGATTAACAGTATCATTCAATTGCTCCGTCTGATTAGTTCCGCAAGGAGAAATTGATGGAGAATGCAAGAACACTTGCAGTCAAGTTACTGCTCAGGACATTTGCAAAAGGCGGTTATTCCAATATCCTCGTTGACAAAAATCTGAAAGAATCTCCACTTTCCGAACAAGATAAGCGACTATGTTCGTTATTGTACTACGGAACAATGGAAAGGCTTCTCACATTGCAATATATTGCAAGCGTTTACAGTTCCCGCCCCTTGAAAGATTTAGATGAATCTGTCAGATATATCTTGTATTTGGGGCTGTATCAATTGCTTTACTGTGAAAAGATTCCCGAACGTGCGGCAGTCCATGAAACAGTGGAATTGTGTCAGGCATTCCGGAAAAAAAGTGCATCAGGTTTTGTCAATGCGGTATTGCGTGAATTTCTGCGGAAACAAAAGGCGATTCCACCGCCGGAAAATCTCTGGAAAAGCAGGGAAATTGAGTATTCCGCTCCAATGGAATTCATTCGCAAAGTGTGGGAAGAACAAGGGGAACAATTCGCAAAGGCTTTCTTTGAGAATAGCTTACAAAAACCCCCTGTTACTATCCGCCTGAATCATATTCGTGCAAAACCGGAAATGATACCGGATTTGCAGGAAATCCCCGAAAGCCCCATTAAAAATGCCTATTACCTGAATGTCTCCGATATTTCCGGAATGCAGGAATTTCAGAAAGGGTATTTTCATGTGCAGGATTTAGCACCACAGATATGTTGTCAATTGCTCAATCCGCAAAAAGGTGAAACCATTTTGGATGTATGCGCCTCCCCAGGGGGAAAAACTTTCACCATTGCGGAAATGATGGAAAATCAGGGGCGTGTGGAAGCTTTTGATTTGCACCCGAACCGAGTCAAGCTCATTTTGCAAGGTGCAAAACGTCTGGGGCTGGATTGCATTCATGCAGAGGTACAGGATGCAAAGCAATTCCGAGCAGATATGCCAACCGCTGACAGAATCCTTTGTGATGTGCCTTGTTCGGGATTGGGGGTTATTCGTAGGAAATCCGAAATTAAATACAAACCATTGGAGACTTTTGCAGATTTGCCGGAAATTCAATATGCAATTCTTGAAAATTCTGCAAAATATCTGAAAAAAGGTGGAATTTTGGTTTATGCCACCTGCACCATCTTAAAAGCGGAAAACGAAAATGTCATTGAACGCTTTTTGAATGCGCATCCTGAATTTTCATTGCTTCCTTTCACGGAGCTGAATAAAACAGAAGGATATATGACATTCACGGCAGAATATGCCAATTGTGACGGCTTTTTTGTGGCTCGGTTATGCAAGGAGGGATAAAATGGAAAAACAGGATATTCTTTCCATGAGTCTCCCAGAATTGCAAACGGTCATGCAGGAAATAGGAGAGCCAAAATTCAGAGCAACCCAAATTTATCACTGGTTGCACGTCAAGAAAGTACAGAGCTTTTCAGAAATGACTGACATTTCTTCCAAAATTAGGGGAAAGTTAGAGACAGATTTTTGTATAAAAAGTCTATTTGTTTCAAGAAAGCTTGCATCTTGTCTTGATGATACGGTAAAATACTTATATAGGCTTTCAGATGGACAGCATATAGAAACGGTTCTCATGCATTACCATCACGGATGGCGGCTTTGTATTTCTACACAAGTCGGTTGCAAGATGGGGTGTCAGTTCTGTGCATCCACCATTGCCGGATATGTCCGCAACCTGACACCTTCTGAAATGCTTCTGCAAATTGATGAGACGGAGCGACAAGCAGGGGTACAGGTTTCAGGGATTGTCCTCATGGGAATTGGTGAGCCTATGGATAATTTTAGTAATGTGATGCGTTTTCTGGAATTGTTATCTGACAAAAACGGCAGGCGAATGAGTTTAAGGCATGTGACAATTTCCACTTGTGGAGTTGTGCCGAAAATTTATGAACTTGCAGACAGAAAGACCGGAATTACGCTTGCAGTTTCTCTGCATCAGTCCAGTGATGAAGGGCGCAGTGCAGTAATGCCTGTGAATCGTCGCTGGAATTTGAAAGAACTCATGGAAGCCTGTCAGTATTTTTTCACCGTCACTGGTCGGCGTGTCACGTTTGAATATGCCGTCATGGAGGGGGAAAATGACAGCCGGAATGATGCAAGGGCTTTGGCTGAACTTTTGAAAGGTCAGCAGGCGCACGTCAATTTGATTCCGGTCAATAGCGTGAAAGAGCGCAGTTTCCATGCCACCAGAAAATCAGCGATTGCATTTCAAAAAAAGCTGGAATCTCTGGGAGTTCATGCCACTGTCCGCCGGACTCTTGGTAGTGATATTGAAGCGGCTTGTGGACAGTTGCGGCATGATGCAGAGCAATCATAACAGGGGGTGAGGAGAGTGCAGTGGGACGTTAAGACAGATATTGGCTTGATTCGTGAGGAAAATCAAGACCAAGTAAAAGCAGAAGAATTCAGCGGTCGGATTCTTGCCGTCGTGTGTGACGGAATGGGTGGAGAACGAAGCGGAAGTCAGGCAAGCAAACTTGCTATCCGTGAGTTGTTTGACCGTTTCAAGGCAGGTTTTCGGGAAGATTTGAGTGCAGGTGATATTCGGGCACTGTTGCTGTCCTCGGTTTCTGCTGCAAATTCTGTCATATATACTACGTCAAGAATGGATTACCGAAGCTATGGCATGGGTACGACTTGTGTGGCGGCTTATGTCGATGAAGGGTATATTTACCTTGCAAGTGTCGGAGACAGCCGTGCTTATTTAGTGGAAAACGGAACAATCCGACAATTAACAAATGACCACACCGTGGTGAATGAACTTTTGCACCAAGGGAAAATTACTCCTGAGGAAGCAGTTCATCATCCACAAAAGAATATGTTGACCCGTGCAGTGGGGGTTGAAAGGGTGATTAAGCCGGATTATCTGCGGACTCCCTGTGCAGAAACGTTTCAGCTGTTATTATGTTCAGATGGGCTTTCTGGATATTGCACGGAAGAGGAAATTTTCAGTATCATGCAGAAACATCATTTTGATGGGCTGATTCAAGCCCTGATGGATTTGGCACTGGAAAAGGGTGGAAGGGATAATATTTCCCTTGCGATTGTGACAAGCTAATTGAGAGGCTTACGCTTCTGCAATAAACATCATTTTGAAAGTTGGAGGGTACAATGGATAAGTACATTGGTAAAAAGCTGGAGGGTCGATACGAAATCACGGAATTGATTGGTGTCGGCGGTATGGCCGATGTGTACAAGGCCACAGACATTATTGACAACAAAGAAGTTGCTGTCAAAATTCTCAAAAAGGAATTCGCAGAAAATGAAGAATTCCTTCGTCGTTTCCGCAATGAATCAAAGGCGATTGCATTGCTTTCTCATCCGAACATCGTCAAAGTTTATGATGTCGGTTTTTCAGATAAGCTGCAATTTATTGTCATGGAATATATTGACGGAATCACACTAAAAGAATATATGGAAAATGAGGGTGCGCTCACTTGGAAAGACTCTGTACATTTCATTGTTCAGATTCTCCGTGCGCTGCAACATGCCCATGATAGAGGAATCGTTCACAGGGATATTAAGCCCCAGAATATCATGCTTTTCACTGATGGTACAATCAAAGTCATGGATTTTGGTATTGCGAAATTTGCCCGTGAAGACGGTGGCACTGCAACCGATAAGGCTATTGGCACAGTGCATTATATCAGCCCCGAACAAGCAAGGGGCGGTGAAACAGACGAAAAAAGCGACATCTATTCTGTTGGTGTCATGATGTATGAAATGCTCACCGGACAGAAGCCCTTTGACACAGATAACCCCATCTCTGTTGCTGTGATGCAAATGCAGGATATTCCCGAACGTCCTAGGAATATCAACCCTGATATTCCAGCCGGTTTGGAAGAGATTATTCTCCATGCAATGGAAAAAAGCCCCGAAAATCGCTATCAGACAGCCTCTGATATGATTCGTGATATTGAGGCTTTCAAGGCTGATACTTCTAAAACTTTCGGTTATATCTCCAATGCTCCCGAACGCACACAGGATGCGCCACAGAATGACCCCCCGACCCAATATTTCAATCAACCCAATGTGTCAGTCGAAACCGATGACGAAGACTATGACGAAGATGACGAGGAATACTCCGAAGAGGATGAAGAGTATGACGAGGAAGACTATGACGAAAGCGACGAAGATGATGACGACTATGGGGAAGGTGACGACGAAGATTATGACGATGAAGATGAGGATGAAGATGGGGATGAAGATGGGGATGAAGAAGAACCAGAACGACATTCCCTCTTTGTGCCTGTCATGACAGCCGTGACAATCGCCTTCATTGTAGTAGCGGTATTCTTTGTACTTTGGCTTGTCAAGGGCGTTATCAGTGGTGACGGCGGATTCAGTAAGACCAAATACGCAATGCCTGACCTTGTGGGTATGGATTACTACGAAGCCAAAGACACTTATAACTATCTTGATATTCAGATTAACGATACAGAATACTCCAACTATGAGAAGGATGTTATCTTCTCACAGGATGTAGCTGTTGATGAAGCCGTTGTCAATGGTCAGACAATCTATGTTAATGTCAGTCTTGGTGTCAGCACAACGAAAGTACCAGATGTTAAGGGCTATCGTTATGAATATGCAAAGAAGATTTTGGAACAGGATAACTTCATTGTTGATACTAAGTATGAAATGAGTTCTGATGGTACAGAAGCTTCTAATGTTATCCGTACCGAGCCGGCTGCTGGTGAGGAAGCACAGACTGGTTCTACCATTATCCTCTATGTTTCTAAGGGACAGAATACCGATTCTATCGAAATTACCAACATGGTTGGTATGACAATTGACCAAGCAAAGACCCTTTGCGAATACTATGGTCTGGTTGTAGATGCCCGTGACGAGCCTTCTTTGGAAGATGAAAATATTGTCATTGCACAGAGCCTTGAACCGGGTGAATTTGCACAAGCTGGTGATACTGTAGTATTGACCTACTCCAATGGTGAAGACCCCTCTGGTGTTGTCACTTACAGACTCCAGATTCCGAAAGAGGTAACAACAGGACGTTTCGTCTTTGACTTCATTGATGCAAGTGGTGTGGCTAAGATTTCCAGCCCGATTATCAATGCTGGTTACTCCAATAATGTAGAAGTGGAAGTAAGTGGTACTGGTACAGAGCAGATTGCAGTTGTATTGCTCAACTCCATCACTGGACAGCAGGCTGAAGTTGGTGTTTATAACTTTGACTTTGCAAATCTTGTTTATGAAACAGTTCGTGAAGATGTTCTCGGCGCATTTGACAGCGTTGGTGCAATTCCGACTGAACCTCCCACACAAGCACCCACACAGCCCGTACCGGTAATTACACAGCCGCCGGTTGACCAGCCTGAACCGAATGACCCCACTGTCATTGAGATTAACCCGAATCCGAATGATGATGTACCTGCACCGGATGACAGCCAAGAAATGACCAATCCGCCTGCACCTGATTTCAACTGATGCAGAGGGAATATCCGGAAGCGACAATGATTATGAAATCCGTCAGGGGACTCTACACTGTAGTGTCCCCTGATGGTGTCATTCAGGAACTCCCAGCAAGGGGAATTCTCCGCCGAAGAGGGCAAGAGCCTTATGTTGGCGACTATGTACGAATTGAAGACGGTGCAATTTCAGAAGTGCTTCCCAGAAAAAATGAAATTATCCGTCCGCCTCTTGCAAACTTAGACCAGCTTTGTTTTGTGGTTTCCATGTCTGAACCTCAGCCAAATTTGAGACTGCTTGACAAATTCATCGCCGTATCTGCCTACAAAAACATTGCACCGTTATTATTGTTGACAAAAATTGACCTTGCGTCCTATGAAGAAATTTATCAGCTCTATCATTCGATTTCGATTCCCATTCTGGTGGTAGATTACGAAAAGCCCGAAACATTGGAAGCCGTGCGGAATGCTTTCAAAGGCAAACTGAGTGCATTAACCGGAAATTCCGGAGTAGGCAAATCAACCCTGCTCAATGCGATTGATGAAACGCTTTCGATTCCCACCAATGCAATCAGCCACAAACTCGGCAGAGGAAAACACACCACACGTCATGCACAAATTTACCCCTTGAAAAGTGGCGGATATATCGCCGATACAGCAGGATTTTCCACATTTGATACCATGCGTTATGCCGTCATCAAAAAAGAGGAACTTTCTGGATGTTTCGCAGAATTCGAACCCTATGAAGGGAAATGCCAGTTTCATGACTGCGCTCATATTTGTGAAAAAGGCTGTGCAGTCTTGGAAGCCGTCAAAAATGGCGAAATTCCAAAGTCACGGCATGAAAGTTACTGTGAGATGTACGAGGAAGCGAAACAAATTAAGGAGTGGGAAATTTGAAAACGTGTGTGATTATTGCCGGTGGTGATGTGGCTGAAAAAATCGAGATTCCCCAAAATGCACTTGTGATTTGTGCTGACTGTGGCTATCGTCACGCATTGCAACAGGGCATTGAACCAGATGTGCTAATTGGCGACTTTGATTCCTATACCGAACCATTGCCGGAACATTGCAAAATCTTAAAACATCCCATTGAAAAAGATGAAACGGACACCGTATTAGCGGTTTACTACGGAAAAGAGCAGGACTGTAAGATTTTTGCGATTTATGGAGCATTAGGCGGTGAGAGAATCGACCATTCTATTGCTAACATTCAGCTATTGCACCATATGCATACAATGGGTTTACAAGGCATCCTGCACCATGGAAATACCATCATGTCGGTACTTTCGCCGGAGATGGGAGTTGGCGTGTATCCTTACTATGAGGGAAGTTTTTCACTGTTTGCCATGACAGATACTTGTGAGGGTGTCACCATCAAGGGGACAAAATACACAGCGGAAAATATCACCTTGAAAAATAGCTTTCCTTTGGGGGTGAGCAATTCCATCATTGACGAATTCGCAGAAGTTCAGATTCAATCGGGCTTGTTATTGGTGGTACAGATTCGGGGCAAGTAACACTTTTTGATTTGATGCATATACTGTGAGTATCCATTACATGAGGAGATGAACATATATGAAAATTGTTGTTATCAAAAGCCCAAAACTGTTGTCAGGGATTTTCCGCTTGATGTTCGGCATTAAGAAAACAGAATCAGAATAACCCAAAAGGGGAGGAATGCTTGTCATTTCTCCCTTTTTCTCTGCATAGAATGATACAAAGAAGGGAGGTTTTTTCATGCAGGATGTAAGTGTGAATATACCAGAATATCAAGAAGATGAGGGTTGGCAACCGCCAATGATTACAGAATTCGCCCCAGAAGAAACAGACGAACAAGCCCCCGAAAAAATACAGAGTGTTGCAGATGTATTTTTCATGCAGTATATTGGATGTATCATCATTTTGACAGTGCTGTTGATAATCCGCATTCTGGACGAGCCAACATTCCGGCATATGGCAGAATTATTCTTGAATTACAGTCGTATGCCCTCAGAAACATGGGCAGTGGAAGCAGTGGAGGCAATACGGAATTTATGGAGGTAAAGATTGGAAAATGCCGGATTATCATGGATTTTGGATTTCCGGCAATGTTATCATTATTGTGTATGCAGTCAGAAGGGGTACTTGAAATTCTGATGGTTTGTCTATTGCATGAATTAGGGCATGGGGTGGCAATGGCATTCAGTGGGGCAGGCTTGCGAGAAATCCGCCTTTATGCGGCAGGAATTCAAATGCGGACAAATACCATTTTATTGCAGACGTGGCAATTGTTATGCATTTATCTAAGTGGGCCGATTGTCAATTTGTTATTTGCCTTTTGGTTGAGGGGAACAGAAACAGGGATATTACATTTATTGATGGGATGCTTTAATTTATTGCCGTTCCGAACATTAGACGGAGGAACGGCAATTCGCTGTATCTTGGGGATGCATGACAAATTGTGTGAAGCCTTGACAATTTTTTGTGAGGGTTTGGCGATGGCAATATTTTTGTTATTGCTGTGGTATCGTGTCGAAAATCCGTCACTCTACATGATGGTGATTTATTTAGCAGTTGCAGAACTGGTTGACAAATCGCTGTAATTGTGGTAAAATGAAAAGGAAGATATTTGATAATTGGCTTGACTTCGAAAAGGAGGGAATTTCATGATAAGTAAAATTCTTGCAGTGGCATTCATCATTCTTGGAATTGTGACATTGATTGTGACAGTTCACAATTTTGTGTTAGTTCACCACAAAGCAAAAGAAGAAACGGTTTTGCAGTGGCGATTTCCGTCCATGTTTTTCTTGGTGATATATTTTGTAGTGGTTTTTTCCCTGATAATGACAATTGCGTTGAATCTGACAGAAATTCAGGCAATGAACTTAGAAGATAAAGCATTTCATGATGCAGTGCTGTATACTGGTTATCTTTTGACATGGGGCAGTCTGGAAATGAATCTTTCTGGATTTATCACAAAAAAAGGCTGGTATGGCATGGACGGCAGAGAATACCATTTGAAAGGTCATGCAATGAGTGGCACAATTTCCCTTTACAAAGAGGACGATACCACAACAACCCCATTCATCACAATGACAGACAGCCCGAAAAATCGTGAAAAATTCTCTGCTTTAATGGTGAAATCATGATGGAATGGGTATTTGTGGCAGGCGGACAGCTTGCATTTTGGGTGAGTATGATATTCTGGTATCGAAATTTAGCAAGGGCAAAAAAAGCGCATATCCTTGACTACAGTATGTTTTCCATGAATATCCTTTTCATTTTGTGCGGAATATTGGGAGTTATCATGCTGATTATGGGAATACGCTATTTTATGCAGGGAAATCCCTATGGTTTTCGTATCAGCATGGGAACGGCAATATTATTTTTGTCAAGTTTGCTCTGGAATACGGGATTTGTGACGAAAAAAGGGCTTTACATGATGGGAATCAAACCCATGAAATTAACCGCTGTGGTGAATGACAAAATTTTTTTGCTTGTGCCGGAAGAATTGAATTGGAGGGTGCAAACACCTTTTGGGTATCTGAATACCCCTGAAAATCGTAGAAGATTTGCGGTATTTTTCGAAAAAAATAATGATGAAGGAAATTGATTCATGTTGAAAGATAAAATTGAGCAGTATCTCTTACAGGTACAGAAGCCCTCACGCTATGCTGGTGGGGAAGTGGGGCAAATTGTCAAGGACAAGTCAAAAATTGATGTACGTTTTGCATTTTGTTTCCCTGACGTTTACGACGTGGGAATGAGCCATTTAGGGATGAAAATTTTGTATTCGCTGATAAATGAGCGTGAAAATTATTGGTGTGAACGAGTGTTCGCACCTTGGACGGATATGGAAGAAGTCATGAGACGTGAACAGATTCCCTTGTATGCGCTGGAAAGCTTTGACCCCATCAAGGACTTTGATTTCATCGGGTTCACATTGCAATACGAAATGAGTTACACCGCCATCCTGAATATGTTAGATTTGGCAGGCGTTCCCATTTTCCAGAGGGACAGAGGGGAGAATATTGCTCCTATGGTGGTAGCCGGAGGACCTTGTTGCTGTAACCCCGAACCGCTTGCCGATTTTTTTGACCTGTTCATATTGGGAGAAGGCGAAGAAGTCAACCTCGAATTGATGGACTTATACAAGGAAATGCGTGACAATGGGGCGACACGTTCGGAATTTCTCAAAAAAGCCTCTCAGATTCAAGGCGTTTATGTGCCGTCATTGTATGACGTGACCTATCATGAAGACGGAACAATTGACACCATCACCCCCAAAGAAAATGCTCCTGCCGTCATTACAAAACGAGTGATGACGAATATGGACGAAAGCTATTATCCAAAACAGATTGTAGTACCATTCATTGAAATTGTTCATGATAGGGTATCTGTGGAAGTGTTGAGGGGGTGTATTCGTGGGTGCAGATTTTGTCAGGCTGGATTCTTGTATAGACCGTTTCGGGAGAAGTCGGCGGAAAAAGTTTGCGAACAGGGAAAAGCCCTCTGTGAAAGTACAGGCTATGATGAATTATCCCTGTCGTCATTGAGTACGAGTGACCACTCACAAATTGAGGAAATGCTTGACCAGTTATTGACCTATACGGACGAAAGACACATCAATTTAAGTCTACCCTCTTTGCGAATCGACAATTTTTCGAAATCGGTCATGGAAAAGGTGACGACCATTCGAAAAAGCGGTCTGACATTCGCACCGGAAGCCGGCACACAAAGACTCCGTGACGTTATCAACAAAAACGTCACGGAAGATGAAGTCATGAGAACTTGTCGTATCGCCTTTGAAGGGGGGTATACACAAGTCAAGTTATATTTCATGATGGGCTTACCAACAGAGACAGACGAGGATATTGTCGGAATCGCACAGTTAGCGGAAAAAGTGGTAGATTTATTTTACAGTATGCCGGAACGTGCAAAAGGAAAATTGCAAGTTTCCATCAGTACCGCAACATTTGTGCCGAAACCGTTCACACCGTTTGAATTTGAACCGCAGACGGAAAAAGCCGAAATCCTCCGCAAACAGGCAGTCTTGAAAAAGGCTATCAAGTCGAAACGTATCAAGGCAAGTATGCACGTTTCTGACATCAGTCAGATTGAAGCCGTCCTTGCAAGAGGTGACAGGCGATTGTGTCAAGTGCTGTATGATGTGTGGAAAGATGGGGGGTATCTGGACAGCTGGGACGAATTTTTCAAGGCGGAACGCTGGTACAATGCTTTTGAAAAGAATGGGCTTGACCCTGCATTTTATGCCAATCGTACACGCAGTTATGAAGAAGTCATGCCATGGAGTCATATTGATTACATGGTATCGAAAAAGTTTTTGATTCGTGAGAATCAGAAAGCCCATGCAGGAGAAACGACACCGCCATGCCGTGAATATTGTGGAGGATGTGGGGCTAACAAGTGTTTAGGCAGACCATGTTTTCCGTGAGTGAGACGAATTGAAAGGACAATGAAACATGAAAACTAAAAAAAAGAAAATAATTTTTTTGACGATTCTTTCATTATTGATTTTGTTAGTAATATTTGCTGTTTATTATTTCCAATTCACGAACTGTTACAGAATGACAGTTCCCTATCGATACTCATTTGAAAAATTAGCAGATAACATATATGTCAATAAAAGTTATTCAGGAGATAAAGAAGAAATTGTAAAGCTGGTAGACAGTGCCAAAGAACGAGACAAGGCTTTCTTTGGGGAATTACAATGTTTGAATGATACACTAATCATCATTTGTGATGATAGTAAACTTCTGTCAAAGCTTGGGGGAGAGAAAGATACAGTCACTTTTCTTTTCCCCTCTAAAAAAAATTATACTTCCATATCCAATGAGTATTTGAACCTTGACATATTGTCACATGAAATTACTCATGCAGAATTGCACTCCCGATTGACAGCAAACGCACTCAAAAAGATTCCGACATGGTTTGATGAAGGAATTGCTACACAAAACGATTATCGGGAACAATACGGTTTAGAAGCGTGGATAGAACAAACTAACAACGGGAAAAACACGATTGCACTTGAAGATATGGATACCCCATCAGAATTTTATGCAGGAACAGCAGAGGACAGACGTTTTCGGTATTTGAATGCGAAACATGAAGTAACACTACTTTCCAAGTTTTTGAAAAAATAAAATAGTGAACTGCTCCTGAAAAAAGTGGTATAATGGTAAGTGCTAACCAAACCAAGCCACAAAGGAGCAGTTCACATGAAAGCATTATACCATAAA
>Ga0326511_10000140_pt1 | contig 57325 bp, 73 predicted proteins | sample 0_2496_0518_D_FD_203701 | JGI IMG/M metagenome (GOLD analysis project Ga0326511, IMG submission 203701) | Bovine rumen microbial communities from UC Davis, California, United States - 0_2496_0518 | ecosystem: Host-associated > Mammals > Digestive system > Stomach > Rumen | place: USA... | reverse complement strand
CTGCTTTGGCTGAGTTTTTAACTAGATCAGTATTAACAGTTGCTACAGACATGGAATACATAGCTAAGTAAGGGCCAAAACTTATAAGTTCCTTACCAAATTCAGCAAGACTATTGTCACCTGTTATACATGCAACAAGTCCGCCTTTATTTGGAATTTCCGAAGCCATTTCAGCTAATATTTTAGTTGCTTGCGCTACTTTCTTTATTTGATCTCCATTTATACCAGCAGTTGTCGCCGCAAACGCTGCCAATGATATACCAAATGGAACTAATTCTTTACCGAAATCGGCTAATGATGAGCCCCCAGTAAGCCAAGAAGTAAGACCATCCAAAACCTTAGCCGCAGTTAATATGACAATCATCATGGCTAACGATTTGACACCTTCCATACATTTGGCGTCTATCATATTTGCTCCGAGTATAAAAGGTTGTAAACTCATCATAAACATAGATAAATCGTTTCCTATTTTTGTCAATCCTGATAAGTCTAAAGAATCCAATATTCCGGTAACTAAACCGCCTAAGAATCGGCCTATTCCTTGACCTAAAAGTTCGAGAATAGGTAATGATTTCTCTAAGAAAGTTTGCAGCATTGGGCAATATTCATTTAAAGCCCCTATTGCCACCATGAACGCGCCCATTATACCAACCAAACCTATCATAGCCGTTAAAGCCACAACGCCAATTATTGCTAACGGACCTAATAAACTAACGATCAATAATGAACTAGTCAACGCGTTCAACAATGTCGTTAATATAATTACGTTAGCCATAGCATTTTGCAAACCTTCCATTAAATATAGAACGCCAACAAACGCAACTAGTGGTACCGCCATGGCTAATAAAGCTAGCACGCCAAGTAACGCCGGAGCAATAAGTGATCCGATTAAAGTCAAAGGTATCAACATTAAAGTTAATGCTCCTGCTAATAAAGTCAGCGCCATAGCATTAGTTAATGCATTTTGCACATTATTCATTAAATATAGAATGCCGACAAATGCTAAAAGAGGGACGGCCATTGCTAACAATCCTAATGCGCCTTGTAAAGCACTAGCTACTGGTACTTTGCTAACTATAAACATAGCGGCAGAAACAGCTAATAATAATGCAGATAACGAAATAGCTGAACCCATTACACTTTCTACTTGTAATGTTGATAATAAAACAACAACGCCAGCTAATATTGCGACGACACCAACCATAATAATTAATGATGGCAAACTAGAATTTATGTTAGAAGCTAGCTTACACATTACGCCAAATGATGTCATCATGAATATCATTCCGGCCACTGCTGGGACTAATTTGCTTGTATCTATTAACGATAAAACAACAACTGCCGCGGCCATTACAGCAACGGCTACTGTAAGTGCAATAATGTTTTTCATGCTGTCTTGCGCATACTTTGTTACGTAAATAAGACCGACCATAAAAGATGTCAATATACCAACAGCAACTATACCTTTAACTAATGAACCGATATCTAATAAACTTAACACAACAGCAACAGCTGCCAATATTGCTATAGAAGCAGACATGGCTAAAAGGGTAGATGATATTTTAGCTGAATCTTTACCAGCTAATTTCGTTATGTATACTAATAATGCTATAACGCCAACCAACAAACCTATTCCAACAATACCTTTTGCCATTACACTAGGATCCATATGGCCCAATAATGACATAACTATGGTCATTATAAACATAGAAGCGGACATTGATAGTAACACAGTGCTCAATCGTTCCATTGTTCCATACCCAGCTAATTTCGTAATCAATGTTAACAATGCTATAATTCCAACAAATCCTAGCATAGCAACATAACCTTTAGCTAATTTTTGCGGATCCATATGACCTAAAATACCAATAACTACAGCCATTAGCAACATGGCTGCTGCAAATTGTATCATGGTTTTACCAACTGACTCAATGGCACCGCCAGACATTTTTGCTATTAATGTTAATAAAGCTATAATGCCTACAAATCCCATCATAGCAGCAAAGCCTTGTACTAGTGCTTTAGTTTCCAAACGTCCAAGCATTTTAATAACAATAGCCATTAATAGTATAGCGACTGACATTTTGACTAACATTTTTCCAAGTCCATCTATATTTTTTGCGGACTGTCCTTTAACTACTTTGCCAAACACTAAAATCACGCCGGCTATAGCAGTTGCTATTAGACCAACACCTATGAACCCTTGAATCGCTTGATCTTGATTCAATCCACCTAGCATTTTAACTGCTATCGCAATTAGAAGTATCGCGCCAGCAATTCCAATAAGCATAGCTAATAGACCTGATGATTCGAAAGTTTTTGACGCTGCATCTATTTTAGTTGAGCTTTTAGTACATACTTCAGTGATGACTACCAAAGCGGCTAACATGCCAACGACTGCGCCTAGTACACCTACTGCATCCCACAGTTTATCAGTATCTTGATGCGCTAAAACAATCAAAGCTGCTATTAAAATTGTTACTGATATCACTAAATCTTTTATAGCATCCATACGCATTTTAAACGCAAATGCTTTAAAAGTTTTGGCTAAACCTTTTAATGACTTAGCAATACCTTTTTGTGATGCTTTTATTACTCCGGCAACGGAATCAAATATTTTATTCAATCCATGCAATGGTTCGGAAATAAGTTCTATAAAATCAAAAGATTTTTTAATACCAACAAACATACCACCAGCTAATATGCCAGCTATAACGGTTCCGATATCTAAATTTTTGACTATGTTTATTATTTTTGAGCCGAGATCAGTTATGAAATCGTAAATCCATGATGCTCCATTTTTCAACCCATTAAATAAACCTGAAATAATATTTCCACCAATTTCAAAGAATTCGGTAGATGGAGAATGAATACCTAGAATGGCTTTTATCTTTTCAAGCAAAGTAGTGCCTAACCAAACGATTGCATCCCATGCTGAACTAGCTCCGGTTTTAAGTCCGTTGACCAAACCAGAAATAATGTTTTGTGCAATTTCGGAGTCTTTAATTGCTATTATCCACCCTTTTATACTACTGAATGCCGATTTTAAAAAACTAACAAAACCATCAAATACTTTTTGAGCTACACCGGATTCAATAATAGCATTTATCCAGTCTTTAACAGCTTTTACGGCAATTGTAATATAAGGGGTTAAAAACTTAATAGCTTTTGTTAATAGACTATTTTGCGAAACCCAATCGCTAAATTTAACAAGGACATCACCAACAGAAGCTGTAACATCCAAAATATCAAGATTAAATGCTCCCAATACATTTTGAGCTACTGTAAAAACAGTCTTAAAAGTGCCACCAGTTATCGATGTGATTAGTTTTATGATAGCAAATAAACCTTTAAATGTACGCTTTATCTTATCGGCCGTCTCATCGTTAACTTTTAGTTTCATCGATAACTTATGGAAAGCAGCTATAAGATTATACAAACTTTTTGCTCTTTGATTAGCAATTTTATTGTTATCGGTAGTTCCATGAAATACTTCGTCCCATGCATCTTTCACTGAATGCAACACTTTAACGAGACTTTTACCTATTGTCTTAAAAGAGTCAAATATAAGCCATCTACCATTGATATTGTCTATGTTAGCACTAAAATTAGAAACTGACATTCCAACTTTATCAGCTTCTTTTTTTAATTGTCTAAGAGATTTTATTTCCTTATCATTAAGACCAATATGCTTCAATTCAGCATCAGACATTTTAGTAAGAGCTTCCAAATTTTTTGATTGTGACTTTGCGGAATCTCCTTGCACCTTTGACGATTTATTCTTAGCTTCTGCATATTTGGTTTCATAACGAGTAGAATCACCTAATTTCTCATTTACCAAATTCTGCGCATGAGCCCAATCATAACCGGCCTTTGTAAGCTTATCAAATCTTTCTTGTCCGTTACCCCAGTCGCCTCTAATTATTTGGTTTACAATCTCACCATATTTTTCTAAACTTTTAGAAGCTTCCTTAACGCCATCCGCGGTTTTCTTTATATGCTTCGTTATAGCTGTAATTTCTTCACCTAGTTTTTTAAAACTTTTACCTAAAGCGCTTTTAAGCATTGCATTTCTAGCATTGGATATGTTATTAATAATTCCACTAAAGAAATCATTAAGAGGAGTAAATAAATCTTTTGCTTCTTCAAAGTCGCCTACTAATATTCTCCAAGTTTGTGACCAACCGGATTGAGCAGCTTCCTTTAAGGTGTCCATTAACTGTGAAAAAGTCTTAACTTTGGTAGCTGCGTCTTCAGCAGTATCGGCCATTTTTAAAGTTTCTAGAGCTTCCTTTTTAGTTATCTTTCCGGATTTAGCCATTTTTTCAGCTAACTTGTCGTAAGAAGCAGATCCATCTTTATTGGTTTCTACCGCTTTTTGAGCAGCTGTAATTTCTTTTTGAGTTACTCCGGTTAATTTTGCCAAGTATTCGGCAGCACCGGATTTTGTCATTTTGCCAAGAGTTTCGGTAAGTATTTTTGATGTTATCCAGCCTTTTTGCAAACTTTCTCTAAAAGATCCACTTTTCTTTATGATCTCATCTACTGCTACTCCATGTTCTTTAGCGGTTTTCTTTAAAGCATCTTGAAAAACTTGACCGCCCATACCAGCATTTTCTACTGATTTCCAGTCCATAAGCTGAACTTTACCGGCAGCAAGAGCCTGAGAAAGCTGATACATTGCAGTAGAAGCTTGCTGAGCGTTCGAACCTGATACCGCGGCAAGGTTAGCTATACCTTGTATTGATGATACTGATGTTTTCAACTTAACCCCGGCAGCTGTAAATGTACCTATGTTTCTAGTCATTTCAGTAAAATTATAGATAGTTTTATCAGCATATAGATTCAACTCATCGAGAGCTTTATTTACATCGCCTATTTTTGTTCCTTCTTTTTGGGTATTGGCCAAAATGGTTTGGACAGAATTTATCTGAGTTTCATATTCTTCGAAGCCAGATTTAACAGGATCGATGGTAAAAGCCGATACAAGTCTTTTACCAGCATTTACTGCCGAATTAGTTATATTAGCTAAGGCGGTAACGCCCATAACTTGTAATGCTGAAAATTTGGCTTTAACGGAGTCTAAACCAGAGCTAATAGAAGAAACATCAACGTTCTTTGCACTACGACCAACTTCTTCGAGCCCTTTGGATGCTCCAGACAGATTCAACTTTTGTTTAAATTTATCTAGAGTCGACATCGTTTGATTAACATTTGATTCAAATTGTTTATTGTCGAATCGCATTTCAACAACTCTTTCGTCTATTGTTTTGCTCATAATTTAGAGACCTCCTTCCAAGCATCTTCTGCGATTTTATCAAAAATAGGACGGATTGCAGGGTTGATGTAATCTTTTCCCTGAACCCATCCTCCGCCTTTAGTGGCATGTCCATATTGCAATATTATTGCTATATTAACTCCATTTTGAATATTTGAATTGCAAAATGAAATGGTCGCTGAGCCATTTTTATTCTCTATTTCGTAATACCATGATTCAGCAGTTTTTCCGGTATCATGAGGCGTTGCAGACGAAAGGGCTGCCACTCCCTCTTTACCATACTTGTCGAGAACGCCAAGGTGTGTAACCTCTTTTGCTCTTTCCAAAAATCTTGTTAATTTAGAGAAATCTCCCTTTTGTCTGAAACTAATCATTTTAAATACCTCTTTTAAAGAAGCTCATTAACTCTCTTCTGAACTGAAGCATAATCATATCCAGCGGCTTTTAGTTTCTTCTTACGTGCATCGCCATTTCCCCATTTACCATTGATTACTTCTTTGGCAATGACATCGATAGATTTTTTCGCTGTTTTCTTTTTGGTATCGGATTTCTTTGAAGTTGTTGACGTCTTAGCTGTTGATGCTTTAAGACCAACCGCTTCAATAAATCCTTTTGCGATTTTGCTAATGTTTTTATTAAATTTTTCAATGTCATCGGCATTGCTTATAAAGCAGCATTCTACAAGACGATAGTTCACGCCTCTAAATGCTGCGCGATTAGGATTTGCTAAATCGTTTCTATACGCAATTGATGCCGAACGCCCAGGAAACATGCCTGTAATAAATTTGGCAATATTTCTGTCATAGTTATCGGCCTTTAGACCTTCTTTGACAATAACATGTCCGCCTTTGGCAGAAGCAGAAGCACTGTCAAGATGCAGTTCACAAACAACAGCGCCTTTAGGAAATTTATAAGAAGAGATGCCATTATCTTCATACCAATTTCGGCTTGTATCCATTAAAACAACATTTGAACCACCAAGCTCTTTGATTTTTTTACCAAGAGCTCTAACTCGTTCTGCTTCACTGTAACCATTAGCGCATGCACCAGGATCGCCGGCGCCATGACCACAAATAATATAAAGTTTAGCCATATGCATCATCCTTTCGTGTTAAATTGCTTTCTTCGAGCAGCGTTTAAAGCTGCGTTACGACTCATTAGCGATTTTTTACTCATCTTCTTAGGGGGTTCATTCTTTATACTACAAACCTTGATTAATGTAATGAGTCTGTTTATATGCCATTTCTGGCATTCAAATGGGATGTTAAAAGAAATCATCCAATAATATATAAGTTCGGAAGTTATTATCTCTCTGCTCATTCCCCTGCCGCCTCTAGCTTTATCTTTTGAAAAAAATGTTGCGGTCATTGGGGATTCTATATACTTATTTATTTGTTCAACGTTTTCTTTGGTCAACGCATAATATATTTCTGGATCAACATTAGGTGTAATAGTCATACATCTTATGTAATCTATAGTTTCTTCATCAGTTTTCTTCGCATCTGTTAAGAAAGGTTTACACCATTTTGATTCCCATTTTGAAAGAGAGACGAGGGAATGCTCCAATTCCAACGTCTTTTCTTTTATGGAAACAAATTCTTCTTTTCTTTCGTCCCATAGTTCAGTCGCAGGTATTGTAATTCGAAGCATTCCTTATTCCTCCGTAATAATCTACTTTATTTATTAATTTGTCCTGGAATCTTTGGAGCCTGTTGCTTCTGTAGTTCTTTACTAAGATCCGCAGGAATAATACCATTGATGAATCTTGAAGCTTCATCAGCATTTTCAGCTAGTTCCATAAATAGAATTGAATATGCTTCAGTTTGAGAGAAGGCTTCTCTTAGCTCATCGCTCTTCACGAATCGTTTACCATCTGCACTCTTTTCGCCATAAGCTTTAAGAATGAGATCTTTAAATAATTTGATTAGCTGCGGAGCATCCTGGGCGGCAACGATCTTATTAATTGACTCTGCTAAGCCACCAACTGTGCTCATTTCCATTTCCATAATTTCTGCTTTGGTAAGATTGAATGAGAAGTCCTCGCTTCTTTCTACACCATTATAGTCTGTATATTTGATAGTTTTTGTTAACATTTTGGTTTCTCCTTTCGGTAATAAAAACAGGCCTCTCCCGTAAAGGAGAGACCTTAGATTAATAATTTTTAATAGATTAAATAAATCAGCCTGATACTACATTTTTGCCGATTAACGTAATGATTTCATTAGGCATAAGAAGAGTAGGTTCTTCATTTTCAGAACCAAATAGCTTATCTTCTAGAGACTTAAGCTTATTCTTAGCTTCTTCTGTTGTAAACTTGGTTGTATCGATAGTGACGCTAGCGGTTTTCTTATAACCAGTAATTTCTACTGGAGTTGTTGTAAGTTCCCAAGAGAATGTGATAGCTTCTGGACTGTCGTTAATTGTAGCGTATGCTTTCTCAGAAGGAGAAGCCTTAGCACCATAAATGATATGAATTTTATAACCATAATCGTTAGCCTCTGTGTCGTTACCTACAACGGTCTTATAAGCTAGGCCGAAAGTTTTACGATTCTGCTGACCAATAGTAACGCCAGTAGCAACTGAAGCAGAACCATCACATTCTGCGAATTCGTCAGGATATGTATAAGCTTCAACTGTAGCACCTAGTTCCTCTACGCTGTATAAGTTTAGATACTTAGTATCATCAGCATATAGTGGGCTTGCTTCCGCACCGGATGGACTTTCTGTGATACCTGTGATACCGTTCCACGCAACACCGTTGCCATATTTTTTACCATCATGAACATATAAGGCACAATTTTTGACACCAGTTTCGTAAAGATGTTCGCCTTCTTTGTCCCATACTAATTTAGACATAATATTTGTCCTCCTTTTAATAATATAATGTAAATACATCATGATTTAGATTGTCTGCCACATAATGTCTATCAAATCGCACATAAGGTAACTCAAACATTTTATCTATGATAGGATTATCTGGCTTCTTATCTATCACAATTATTTCATATGATTTTTTATTTGAATACACATTGCTGTTCGCAAATGTACTCTTTATGTTAGTTTTAGAGTATCGTATAGCAGGATACTCCATTTTGATTGTTTCAGGGGATTGATAATAAACATGATTACTTCCTAATAGCTCGATTAGCTTCGCATGCAATTTCAATCTATCAGCCATTATACAACCCCCCTATGGTTAAAATTATTCTAGGGTACTGGACTTCAACATCTGTGATTTTCCAATTAGAACCCATGAATGTAACATAACGCATATTGCCGAGATTCTTGGTGGCAAACGGATCTGCTAATATGCTGATACTATTAGACAAAGTAATGTTATCATTAACCCCTGATGAAGGCTGAAACTTTTTAGACCAATTTCTAATCGTTTCACCATAATAATCATGCTCTGTGATGCGATCATCTTCCCAAACGCCAGGTTCTGTTTCCATGGTTTCAGCAAAACCTATTTTTCCATACCATTTGCCCATTTTGAATCTCTCCTTTTATCAGCCTGATACTTCAGCTTCCGCAACTGGTTCTTCAAGAGCAATAGCTGAGAATGCTTTTGTTAATGCACCAGATAGTCTAGTTTCCATTAGATACTTATAGTTATTGAAGTCAATATCGAAATCTTCAAAGTTTGTGATTTCGCCACCCTTTGTGGAACCGATCTGATAGTCACTCATGTTTACAAATAGACCTAGAAGCTTCTTAGTTTTACCATCAGAAGTTGTACGTGTCTTACCTTCGAACTGTTCAACTGTCTTAATATCAGCTACATTTAATGCCGCTGCAAGATCAGACTTTGAATCATAAATTCTGCGGCCATTTAGGTCTCTAGCTAACAACATAACATTTAGAAGATGTGGTGTGCAATAGAAATCTAGACTACCACTACCCTTATACTTTTCACGAGCATAAAGAGCTGCAGTAATGATAGCTTCTGCGTAAACATAATTTTCGCCAAAATTAGCGGATGTATTAGAGCCCTGAAGTTCCTTCTTTGCTGCTGCAACATCAACATCAGCACGAATTGTGTATAGATCTTCATCTTTCCAAATAGAACGAATATGAGTTTCTTGAATCTTGCCTTCGTCGCCTTCTTCTCTGCCATCACCAATAAGAATAGCTTTAGCAATTTCTTCGTTCAATGCCATACGCATAATTTTGCGCTGATACTCTACTACATCGAAATCAGTGATATCAATAATATCATCTCTTTCTAGTTTATCCTTAACATAAACTGTCTGAGGATCTGTAGTTCTGTTCAACAGCTTTAGATTAGCAATAAGCTGCTTTTCCTTAGTCTTTTTATAACCCATAGCTCTGATATCTTCTGCTCTAACATCAGCATGTCTTGTTCTGATTCTACTGATAGGACTTTTATGAGCTTTGCTTAGAACAGATTCAACCCATGTCTGGTCTCTAGTGAGCATCTCTGGAGCACCAGGATTTGTTAGTTCGTATTCTGGGAATAGAGTTTCAATACTATCAATACCATGCGCAAGATGATCTTCAGCATAAAGTTCTAGAGCTGACTGGAAACTACCAACATTCTTAGATTTGGCAAGTTCAATAATAGCTTCCTGATCGGCATGGGTTAGAACATTCTGTGATGTCTGCACATCGTTATCAAATACGTTATGTTTCATATCTTCATCGTCTCCTTCTTCATCATCTTCTAAATCTTCTGGTTCTACACCAGCATCCTGTAGTGCTTGACCGATCAATGCATATAGAACCTTAGTCTGTTCGTCATTGAAAGTGTCAAGAACGTCTTGAACTGTTTTTTCATCGCCCTTATCGTTAGACTCGGGAGTCTTATTTTTCTCTTCCTTCATTTCTTTTTCCTCCTTTTTAGCAGAACTATCTGAATGATAAAGCACTAATGCACTTTCGTCATAGTTCGCATATAATCCGTCTTCTTCGTCGTCGCCGTGAGCCATTACAAAATCAATGTAAGCTCCCGGATTAGCGCCTGCAAGAACTAAACTTAATTCTTTAATACTGCCATGAATAACGTCGCGTCCAATCTGTTTAAGCTTATTAGCATAAATAGATAAAGAACGAACGTCGCCATTTTTGACAAGTTCTTTGGCATGCTGCCCTGATTCTGTATCATTGAATTTGCAATAGGCATAAACGCCTTCATCTCTGTTTTGTAAAAGAGCGTGACCCAAAACAGCATCAGGGTTTGAATGATCGTGATTATATATTAATGGAACGGTTTCGCCATCATTTTCAATAAACGCATTCTTTCGAATGGTACGTCCATCTCCACATAATAGATCATTTCTGGTGGCCCAACCACTAAAATCATAATCCATTTTGATTTTTCCTCCTTATATATTAGAAATTTGTGTGTTTAATCCGGATATGTTTCTTCATTATCTGAAAATTCTGAATACTCATCGGAGTTTTCACCTTCACTAGGTTGACTAATGTTACTATTTACCAGTTCATCCGCTTTTGGATCATCTGATGGTTTCATACCGATTATTTGCCTAAATTCGTTTGAAGTTAGAATCTCATTTCTAGTGAATTTATCGGCCATATCAGCTATGTTATTTAAAGGAACAAGTTTGAAAGGATCTCTAAAAGCCACTATTGATTGACCTTGTGATCTGGCCGTTTTTGTTAGAAATTTTCGTTTCATTTCATCGATAATGGCTGATATTATCGGTTCAATTGTCCTATTATTATAGTTAAGCATTGTTTGTTCGTCGGCAGTTCCATCCAAAACAGATTGTGTTATTCCAAGCTGACTAAATAATTGATTAGTCAATGATTCTATTTGCGACAACAAATTATTTTCTACACTTCTATTAAGTTGAGTGATTTTTTCGGTACCGTCAGTGTAAGCTATGCCATATTTAGATCCGGATAATTGTTTTTCAATATCTTTTCGCCTATCTTCAGCTTGCTTTCTTCGAGCATCCGTTTTTATAACGTAAGGCAACTGAATTATCAAATCTAATTTACTAGAAGCCGTGTTTTCATCTGTCACATCCAATAAACTTAATTTTCTAATCAAACGCTGTAAAGTCGAATTCGGCTCATTCATTACGGAATAAAAAGGATTTTCAATAATCGCAACATTAGACTTCGCAAATATTAATTCTTCTTTGTTACCCGTCCTATCATTATATAATTTAACCTTCACATGAGATGGATACCAATCCACTATTTTGCCAGTTCTCAAAGATAATATATCATAGGAATTAGTTTCTTTAGGATCGGCGTTTGTATCTACTGGCACTATTGCCACACAACCTTCATCGAACATAGACATTACCACGTCTTGTATAAATGATCGACCTGTTTGATCTATATTGGCAGAAGTGTTTAAACACTCATTAAGCCCAGAATCAACGTCGGATAAATATCTACCCTCGTCATCCAATTTACAATGTTTTATTTCGATTGATGATATATCGATCGCTAATCTATTATAGACAGCCGTTATAATCGAACGATCATTGCCTCTTGCCAACCGTGGACGATCCGGTCTGTATGAATAACTAGAACCTATATCAGCTCTAGTAGTAGGACTTCTGTTTAAAAACGCATTCCAGGCGCGTTTAACTCTTGTACCTATGTTTATTTCCATTTTGATACTCCCACTAGATATTATTTACTAGATTTAGATTTAGATTTATTTTTCTTTATCGGCTTGCTTTCTTTTGTTGCAAACTTCTTATAACTAATCTGTTCTCTTCGATATCGTCTACCACCACTAGCATATCTACTTGTAATGTATGCCGCACCAGCAATAGGAACGCCCAATGCTGCTGCACCAAGTCCCATAGCAGCTACTCCAGCTGCTGTTCCTATAACAGCGGATAAAGCTGTTCTTCTATAGTTTCTATTTCTAGCGATTCTATAGCGACCGGCTTTAACTTGCGCCTCGTTTAATTGACCTGTTTTTCTATCTGCTATTTTTTGCAAACGATGGGCTTTTTTATTTAATTTCCTATACTTGGCAAAACTTCTAGTTTTATCAGCCTTTCTTATAAGATTTTGCGACTTAAAATAACTTCGTGCTGCGGAATTACCAATATCAACTGGGCCTTTCTTCTTACTTGGCATGTTTGCAAAATCTTTCTTTGCCTGTTTTTTCTGTTGTCTACGAACGCCCCATTTCATACCTTTGATACCGTGATGATAAAGTTCATCATCCTTTGTTTTTATAATGTAATTAGTCATTATTATCCTCCTTATTATTCGAAAGCTTCTCGGTTAAGCTTAAATGCAACATATGCATCCATCATAGCCGCAACTGCATCGATTTTTTGTTCATATCTTTTCTTATATAATTTACGATTACCATTAGTATCCTCTAATGTGATACAGTTACCCATCGCAAATGTCATCAGTTCTTCATCAAACAAAAGCATTCTTTCTTCAGCAAGTTTCTTTAACTCTCCTAGCGGAACAGATTCTGTTTTGGAACCCTGGATTACTTTTTCTATGCCGAATGGTCCGTTTTCTCGTTCCCATCTTTCGACAAACTCTCTCGCATTATATGGATCGAATCCAAAGCAACGAACATCATACTCAACTCTAGAAATATGATTATCTAGATCTTCATAAACTTCCATCATATCTAGAACAGTGCCAGGCATGATTATTAAACTTCCTTCTTTGATGAATTCTTCATATTTCATTCGCATGGCACCTGGTAATTTCGATAATGTAAGTTCAGTTATATAATTTCGAGTTTTTACTCCAAAAGCCCCACTCGATAATGGAAACAAAAATGTAAACGCACAAAAGTCGTCACCTTGAGATAAATCTCCTCCTAATGCACAAGGCATACCCCAATAGTCTCTTCTTCTATGTGGTAGTGTTTCTTCATATGTAAAATAGTATGTATAACCTTCCATAGGTAAACCAAAACGTTTTGCCAGGATATCGTTTCTTGCAGCTGGATTCTTTTCTGCTCTTTCAACGTCAAGCTGATATGTTTCGTAGGAAACTGTTTTTCCAAGGTTTGGATTGGCTTTCAACCATTTGGATGGATCTGATACTTCATCTATTGAATCAAGTTTGTACCACCAAATAGCGGTATGAGGAGCATTGTATTCACCTTTAAGTATACTCATTAATTCCATTTTGATTGTATCGCCACTTCCGTTACGAACAGTACCTTCGGAACTAATAGCTAATATTAGATAGTCGTCATTCTTACCACCGCCTTGTTCTTTAGCAGCACCTTGTTCCAACGCACCTATGACGTCTTCTCTTATATCACCAGACAACCATTCATCAACTGTCGCTACCTTAACTCGTAAACCTTGTAGTTTATCGATAGACATAGGCCTTACTTCTAATAAAGAACCTGTCAGAAAATTCTGAATTCCTTTTTTAGTACTAGCCAATTTAACACGATTAGCCTTGGAACCTGTGGTATTCTGTAAGGAACCTTCTGTTAAAAATTTATAAAGTGGTCCTCTAGATCTAGTGATGGCAGTTCGTATTGGTGACATAACTTCTTCTGCCTGCGCCATTGTTGGCGCTGTTGTCACTTGATGCGTTGTCGCTGGATCGACATTTAGAAAATAATTTTGAATACATGATGCGAACATAGACTTGGCCGCACCTCTAGCTACTATTAAATAAAATTTTGTAATTAAACGTTTTTTAATAGTTCGAGTTTCATAGTGCCCGCCATGACCATCTTCTGAAGGGACATAAATACTTCTATCTACAAAATAATACCAGCCAAAGATTTGTTCAGCCCAAAGTTTAAATGTGTCAAGTAAATGCAAATCTTCGCCATCAGTTAGAGTTAGTTCATTCTCACAATATCTAATAAATCCGTCTATAGCTTGATTGTCATACCAAACTCCTGGATTATCAATAAGAGCATCTACTCTATTCATTTCCATTGAAATTTCTTCGCATACAGGTATTTCACCTCTAATTACAGCATCTCGAAATTTACCGTAATATTTAGGGGTGGCAACATTCGATAATGCCATAAAAATCCTCCTCGCTATTTACGTATAGCCAAAGCTGTTTCTACATATTGCTTTCCGGAATCAGCATTACTATTTACAAAATCATCAGCAGCTTCATTTTCATATTCTTCAACTGCTTTTTTCCATCTTTTATGTTTGTTCCAATTCTTAACAAATTCATCTTTATAGTCTTTTTTAGGATTCTTTAGATCATTTATTTCTTTTTTTAGTCTTAATTTCTTTGCTTCTTTTTCTAGACCTTCCAAAGTATCTTTTATATCCAATCCTAGATTTTTCTTTAATGCTTTTTCCAAATATTGTTTGCCAATATTTTTGGCAACTGGAGCTATAACGTCTTTACCGATTGCTTTGATGAACTGTTCTCCTTTCGACACTTTTTTAGGAGTTAAAGAAGAAATCTGTTTATTTAAATCAAGATATTGCCTTTCCATTTGAAGACGATTGATCCTACTTTTTAATTCATCATCGGTCATATCCTTAGCCGACTTTATAGGCTTTTTCTTCTCTATACCAGAAAGTTTATGAGAACTCTTTTTAAATTTTTTAGAGGCCAAGTGCCTTTCAAAATTCTCTCTAGTTCCATATTTCTTTTTTCCTCTAGGAGTCAAACTACCGTCTTTATTCTGATATCTACGAACGCCCCATTTCATACCTTTGATACCGTGATGATAAAGTTCATCATTCATTAATCTCACCGTCCTTTATTTTCGAGTCATATCATTTTTTAATTCATCAATATCGTGCCGAACTATTTCGAACTCTTTTTCTAAAACAGTAGTACGTTCAACCACTGAATTATGCTTTTCTACTTTTTTTTCTAATTGTTCAATTCTATAGCTTGTTAACTTTGTACTTGTCAATATGCCGCCTAATGTTCCTATAAATGTTCCAGCCAAAGATAAAACAGCAACTACAATAGTTGTGACGTCCATTGCAATCACTCCTTTTGAGAATCGGCATTTATGTTTAAACGCCATTCATACTCGTTTATTGATCTATTCATGGCATCCATCACCGAAGAGCTTGTAGGCGGATCAAAAACCATTTTGACTTTCAAATACACATATGTTTTAACAGCTTCAAGATTAGAAATATTTGATAATAAATCATTCCAAGTAGTAGAATCATCTTGGATTCTCATGCCTTCGGAAGGACCAACTCCGATTTGTGTCAATCCCATCAACACCGAGTTAATATGTATAATCAAATCCTGATCGAACTGCTTATACTCTTCGGTAATACCGAGCAGCTTTTTAATAGATGTTAATACACTATCCATGATCATCATCCTTAACTAAGTGTTATGTACTTTTTCATGCAATAACCTTCGACATCATTCTTTGTTCTTACTTGATAGAAATCCGCTGGTTCACTTTCGTAGCGAATAACACTCACTTCATCGTTCTCGTCAATTACAGTTAGCACTTCCGCATCAATCCAAGGATTCGAACGAACATTAAGTTTCTTGCAACCGCTTACAAATCCAACAAGAACTTCTGGTGTTTCAACGTCTACCGGTAGCACTTCTTCAACATTAACTGTTGTTTCTTCTACCTTATCGATTTTTTTTGGTTTGCTGTAATTAGTATGTTTTGCCATCTCTAATTTCCTCCTTTAGTCTTTCTTCCATGGACACATATCATTTCTTCTACGTGTAACAGGATTTGTGATTAATAAACTTTCATCTCCGTAATGAATAGCGTCGTGAGTATTTTTCACAGTGCTTATTAAATACTCAGGATTTAAAAGAAACTCAGATTCATTTAAAATATCAGCTTTAGATATTGGATTCATATGATGAACTAGTATTTTACCTCTGATCTCTCTGTCTTTGATAGCGAGATCAAATCCGCCATCGCGAATAATTACATAATCTCTAATAGACCGCCATTTAGCAGATCTGTAAAACATTTGATTCAAATATCTATCGAATCCGAATGTCTCTTCTCCAACATTGCCATTTAACTTCAAATAACGATAACGTTCTTCAAATGTTGGCAAAGTAATTAATTCTGAATATGTTCTAATATTCATCCGAATCTCCTTGACCTGAATAATTTCTCATAGCATTAATAGCTTCCGCATATAACTCTTCTATTCTACCCACTGATTGAAGATTTTCTGTTTTAGCACGTAATAACTTATTCTCTTCTACTAGTTTCTGTTTTTCTAATTGTTGCTTTGTGGATCCCAGCTTTAGAAAATGCGTTATTACTTGAGAAGACGCAGTTCCTTCTTGTAATTGCTTCTCTGCTAAGTCTACAGCCAAAGATATCATCTGATTTTCTCTGGCTTCGGGCGTTAAAGCAGGTCTGATTTTATTAGAAGAGGAATCTTTATCGTCTTTTTTACCAACTTTTTTCATGCTTTTTATCTCCTTTCTGCTATTTAGACACACAAACAAATATGTTTTTATCGCTTTGTGTATACTTTTAGGCTAGTATTCTAAGGAACGTATGAGCCATATAAGAACTTAATATTTGAAAGGAGAATATATTTCATTTAAAGAATGCAACGTAATGATTGTGGACTAGAAAAATATAAAACTCATACGCTCCTTGGAACACTAGCTCCAACAAAAAGTTTTTTCAAAAATATCCCCCGGGGAATTTTCGAGGAGGGCGGCGATGTGGGGAGGGGGTGTAATTTTCGACACCCCCCCTATGTATAAAATAATATGGATATGGTTATGAATTGATATTATCTCGTTCTACTTTTTTATATATGTCTAAAAAGTCATACTTTATTATTTCATCGATAGCTCTATTCGTTTCATCGATTACTTCTTTTTGAGACATATCATCTGAAATATTCGCTATCCTTGCTAAAGTAGAACAAGTATTATAACCTTTTTCAGTGTCGAACATGAACCAAGAAACAAATTGCTCAAAAGGATCAAAAGGATTGTCAACTGTTGTTAACATGTAATTCTTTTCAATAGAATAGTTTTCATCATAATCATTATTCAATTGTTAATTTCCTCCTTTCAAATACTTAGCAACTGTTGAAGTTGAAATACCAAGTTTGTTAGCGATTTGTTCTAATGTGTAATTAGAAGCAGACAAAGCTTTGATTCTGTTTACTTTAGCAGTGTTTAAACCTTTAGAAGTTTTAGGTGTTGCTCTTTCTCTTAGTTTGTCAGGATCACTATTATTCAGTATCTTATTAAGCACGCTTTCGCTTATTGCACCCTTTTGAATAGCTTCCCATTCTCTATCATCTATAGTAATAGAACGGTTTCTTCTAGATACAGAGCCTACTTCATCACGATACTTTGATATTGCTTGCTGACTGGCTTTCTTTATATCCTTAGTTTTCATCTTTGCGCCCGTTTCATCATAATAGGCTCTCTTTTTTATATTCATTTCAGCGTTAGACATACGTTGAGCTTGACGTTCTCTAGGAGAATTAAGTAAAGCTTTGTTTAATTTTGCATTCAAAGAATCTACTTCTTTTTGATATTCTGCTTTTGCCAATCTTGAATAGGCTATTTTGCCCGAATTAGATGCTTCTATACGGGCCTGGTTAGCCATTGATTTCATTTTATTGGCATAGTCGGCATAGGCTCTCTCCTTAGGGGTGTTAAATTTAGACACTAGGGTATATGCGTCATCCGTCTCTGCCATATTGGTACTCTTCTGAGTACGAATCCTCTCAACTTTTTTTACTTCTCCAGTACGTTTATTGACTTTTGTTTGTATCCATTTGGCGTCGTCTGCCGTCTTATATACTAGGGCTCCCTCGGGACGGGTAGGGTCATAATATGTTTTGCCCTTTAAATTGACACGGGGATTACCCTGCCTTTTGGGTACATCATACTCACCTTTAGCCCTAGACATTAAAGTAGAAGCGCCACCCACTTGATACTTTTTCTTTAGAGCGGCTATGTTGTTATCTATCTCGCTCTGCTTATAGTCCAGCTTGTGCTTACCAGCATCAATAACTACCATACTGTGACGTACGGCAGCAGCCAATTCATCAGAGGTAGCGCCAAGTAAAGTCATATCGGTTATAAGATTCGAAATCATTCCCATTTGCACTGGAGTGCTATCACTTCCAGTCTTAGGATTTTTCATATACTGCATACCTGGACGTTCTGGATAGGCCATCTTTGGGTCAAAACCTTCTAGACCTTTCAAAGGAGGAGTAGAAGTAATCTTAACTTTTCCTTGACGATCATGGGTTGGAATGCACATAACCGTATCGCCATCAAAATCCGCTCCTGATAATCTTTCAGCAACTCTAGAATTAATACATACAGCATCTATAGGAGTTGTACCTATAAGTTTTTTACCTAATGCATTCTTATTGTTTACTGTACATATAGGAATCTCAAATGTTCCACCATGTGGATATCTTATTAAAGCAAGCTTTGTGCCTGAAGCATAGCCCGGCGCATACACTTCATTCTCTTTAAGCGTATTATTAGGAATAATAACGTGATACTTTTGTCCTGGTAATGCGGCTGCTTTTAAATGTACAGCCGTCGAATCACATTCATCCGCAAACTTATTAAGATAATATTTCTTAATAGTAGGATTATTAATAGACATAATATCAGCATATTCTGCTTCCTTATCAGCAACTGCTAACTTTAATTGTTTCTTAATCATTTGTATAGGCTGCTTAGCTAAGAACTGTGAAGGCAGAGCATCTTTCCAATCATCCCAATCGCCTTCTTCTCTTGTCTTATTAATAAGTCCAAGCTTCTTCTTTCCGGTCTTAGAATCCGTATACCAATATTGACCGCCTTGTGTAGCGTCTTTAATTAAAGAACCAAATGGATTATCTGGATCGCTCTTAATATCTTTAAGAACATCTAGTTTAGATACAGACTTTGATTTGTTAGTGTTAAATATAACGTCAACACCTTTAGGAAAATCTTTAGGATCGCCATATACAGCCATACCTTTTATGTATTTTTTACCATCAACCATTATACGAACCTGAGAATATCGAGATTCGCCAAGTGAAAGATCGTCAACACCTGGTCTAATTTCTGCAACACCATCTTTATCGATGCCGCCGTCCTCTTTGTATCTAATCATAAGACGTTTTGAATCCATACTTTCTGGATAATGGAATTTCTTTTCGAAAGTTTTACCGTCATCTCTAGAAATATAGTTATCCTCATTAAGAGCATGAACCTTGTCAAAATCATAAATTTCTTTATGTTCTGTACCAGGTTTACAAATAATCTTTTGATTTGTTTGATTACCTATGTTTGTTACTTGGGGAATGCCGCCTTTATATATAGGATAGCCTTCTCTTTCGAGTAAATATAAGGCCTGATTAAGTTTTTCCTTAGATATGTTTAGTTCTCTTTCAACACCAGTACCAACATCAATCATTCCTTTTTTATCAATCTGCTCTTTTATGAATTTAGCTGTTTCTTTAGCCTGATTCATTTTTGTTTCGGATTTTGCATTCAATAAGGATCTAACTGATGATTCTGGTATACCCATTTTTCTACCGATTTCTGTAGCACCGAGTCCATCTTTCTGCAACGCTTTAGCAGTATTTACTTGATAGAGTCTACGTTCGTTTTTAGCAATAGAATATTCGGTTCTAAATTGAGTTGTTGACAAACCCATAGATTTGGCAATAGCAGTATCGCCTGTCCAAACTTTTCCTTTTTCATCAGTATAAGTAAAATTCTGTTTTCTTAGCTCGTCAACTCTACCCATAAAATCGCCTGTACGCTGATATGGATTATCACCACTTCCCCAAGGATATCGTCCAGAACGTTTAGGCATTCCGTAATGCATTAGCACATGTTCATCCATATCTTTTATGATATTGTTCATACACTATTCTCCTTCTTGATCAATCTTTGATAACAAATTATCCAAATGTATTATTTTATCCATAATAGGGAGAATATCCTCAGCAGTTGGCTTATGAACTAGTACTTCATCATTCTGATATATTCGTAACTCCATTTTTATTTCGCCAGGTTTGGTTCTGTATTCCAAACAAAAAAGAGCTGCATATATTTCTAGCTGCTCCATATGTACTGGTGTTTTCCCTGTCTTTAGATCATGAATTCTCAAAACACCATTTCTAAAACAAATAGCATCTGCTGTTCCGAAAAATCTTTCTGAATGAAATAAAACAACCTCAGTATCCATTTGGTACCCTATAGCATCGTTTACATACGAATATAAGGTCTTCTTGGATCTAGGTTGCTTTATGCCCAAATCTATAGTTTCTTTTGCCCATTGATGTAATTTGGTTCCTATCAATGCCGCTTTTTTATTTTTGTATACTTCCATTGCTTTGCCGTCATCATATCTTAGCCAAGAGTTTTGACTGGCACTAAATGGTGCATGCAATCCTTCAAGATTTAAATGCTGATTGAATTTCACGTAATATAACCTCCTTATTCTCAGGATATGCAAAAGCTGCATAAGACATATCGTTGAGCTTTTTTACATAAAAGTCTTGATTAGGCTGATGTTTAGCAGATGCACTGCGCTTTGCTTCTATAACAGCCCATTTGTCTTTATACAGAATTGTCCAATCTGGAAATCCTTGAATATAATTCGGATCATTCTTGATAATAACACACCCAGGATAACGTTCCCTAATTTCATCCATCAATTCTTTTTGAAATATACTTTCTAGTTTTGCCATTAAATGCTCTCTCCTTTCATCTTAAACAAAACTCAAAAGGAAATGATACACCGTAAAAATACGACATATTTGTACTTCCCTTCATAAAAGGGCATGTTTTTCACGCGAATTTTAAAAAATTGAAAAATATAGCCAAATGCACATTTTCAACCTTATTCGACCCTAAAATATGCCTGTGGCCAAATGCACATTTTCAACCTTATTCGACCCTAAAATATGCCTGTGGCCAAAAACCCGTTTTTTTTTGTCAATTCTTTTTAAATATATATACTTTTTTCTTAAATAAATTAAAATAAAAGTGGGCTTTTGGCCACAAACCTTAAAAATTCTCAAAAAATGTGAAAAAACACCACAAAATACCCCAAAAATGCCCTTTTTTACCCCAAAAACGACCAAAAATGACCCAAATTGGACAATTCTTGTGGCCATTTTTATTGGCCAAAAGTGGGCATAAAGTGGGCTTTTGGCCACAAAAGTGGGCATAAACACTAAAAACATCCTCAAAAATGGAAAAATAAAAGGACTAGTTATTAAAACTAGCCCAATTATTTCAAAAAATTATAACTCTTTTGATAATCTTTCGGCTTTTTCTTGATGCCATTTTTCAACATCAATGCCAATTCGTCTTAGATTTTCGGTACATAAATATGCGTCTTCATCATCCATTTCATAACGATCAGCTAAAGCTTCAAGCTCTGTATGGAAATTATCATAAAATGCTCTAAGCCTTTTCTCGCCGAGTCCATACATGGAATGAAGGATCCACAATATAATAGAGTCCATCTCCATCATATTCTTACGGTCATATTCGGCCAATTGTTTCTTAATCTCAATATCTAAAGCCTTTTGCTCATTACGAGTTAACTCAGCTCCAAATATCTTATTGCCCATCTTTTTTACAACCATAAATATGTTACCTCCAAGTCCTTTCAGACTTTCTGTCTCTAAGTACAATGCGACCACAGATTTCGAAGTCTGCAATATCGCAAATATATTTAATAGTATGTAAGAGCTTTTTAAAGCGAACTTCTTCGTCTTCAATGTTTTTAATGGCTTCATATGCCGTTAAATCAACACAGCCCGAACCGTTGAATTTATCCGAATTATTCATTGTTCTCACCTTCTTCATCTTCCATCATTTTCATTATAGCTTCAATATCAGTGAGGAAGCTATCAACAGTTCCGATTTTTCCTTTCAATTGAACAGCATCTTTAGGAATATCATTAAGATTTGTATGCTTATTGTTGTCGCCAAACATGTCTTTGTTAAAGGCATTAGCGACAGTTTGCAGACTGTTTACTACTGTGTCCAAATGTTCTCCCAATGCTGTACTGTCGCATAACATCTTAACTTGAATTTGAATTAATTGAAAAGCTATCATCGGATTAATAGGCATATTTAATTCCTCTAAAGCATCGATTGCATTACTCTTATTCACATACTCACTGATATCCTTTTGAATATCGGTTAACTTGTTGATAAGATCTTGAATGTTGCTGTTACATGCTTTTGCTTTTTCTCTTAGTGTTTCATTCTTGTTTGTCATTTGAATACTTCTCCTTCCAATATTCGTAGCATTCCCTACGAATCATACGTTGTTCTTTCTTTATTTTTCTTTTTCTTCGGTCTTCCAGAGCCTCGTGTATAAACACGAAAGCCCCGGCTACCAATATAAGTATTAATGCCAATATTAGCAAAAATACTATAAACATTGATGCATCATGCATTATAGTTCCTCCTTAGCTATCTAACGCCTCTCCTAAATATCCAGATATAGCATTTCTCCTAAATATTCGATTATGGCATCAATATCTGTGCTTGATGGATCATCTTTCATTTTTAGAAGCATTAAATATGCTTTTTCTACAGGATTTTCTGTTAAAGCTAGTTGTCCATCTACGCATTCTTTAGATGCCATTTTAAAGGATGAGAAGCTTTTTCTAGAAGTCTTCGCTTTCTCTTCAGGAAGCCATTTTTCAAACTCTTGGTAATATCTATACTTATTTCCAAGAGCTTTCTTAGAAATAGCCATGGCAAGAGCCTTCTCAGGATCATAGTTATGGTCACCGTCAGCATTTTTGACAAATGTCTTAGTGCCATCTGTCCAAATTACAACAGTTAAAGGGTCGTTGAAATACACATTCCTAATTTTGCTCTGCATTGGAGTGAAATCTGTTATAATATCAAAATAACAGTCGGATCTCTTAATGCCTCGCTCAAGTGCGAGGTTACATTGGTTTTTGTATAATGGCATTGAACTATTACATTCAATATAAGGGCGCTCTAAAAAATCGATATGCGGATGGGATGTTAATCTCATAATAGTCGGAAGTTTTCTTTGAACAAAGGGTATTGCGGCTTTTGGTATCACAACCGAATGTTTACCGTACTCGTCTTCATATTTGTAAATTAATTTAAGATACCAGCTCTTGTCCTCTTTAAAAGGGATGATATCATAGAGTTCAGCGTTATTTACATTATTCATTAGATGTCGATCCTTTCTCCTTATTTTTCTGTATTTTTCTTCAATAGCCATATTAGTTCTCCTTTCCAGTAATTAACTCAGAATATGGAAGGCTTTCTATCCACTTACAGAACTCCTTCCATTCGTCGAGCTTATGGTCCTTCCTAGAAATATAAATGCCAGCAAGAACCTCGTAATTCAGCATTACAGTTCTCTTCTGGTTATATGAGCTTGGAAGAAGCTGGATCATCTGCCACCAATATTTTTTATCTTTGGTTTGCAAATATAAATCCCGATAGGAATTCAAGCACTCAATGGTCGTTGCCAATGCTTGTATCGGGCTTATACGAATATGCTGTTCTTGAATTTCCATGCATGCTGAGTTTATAAGCTTTTCACAACTAAAATCCTCCATCATAAACTCCTTCTCATGAATCTTGTGCATCGTTGAGCATGAGTTTGCAACAGTACCAACCTTATAAGTATCAAATTCTTTCCCATTAATGGACTATCTTTTACTATTGTTTTGTGTGTTTATTTAAAATTGTTTTATGATATTACGATAACCGGCTTGCTCGTTTTTGTAACCTAATACATTCATAACGTAATTACCGTATGCATAAACATGACTTGCTGGTAAAGAAGATATTCCGGTTTCTGATAAATATTGTTTGCCATCAAGAATGACAACAGGACTTATAGAATTATAATACGAACCTTTATTATTCATATCTTCGATAGCGGAATATTTCTGTTCCTTTAATCTATTTACAAATTTTTCCGCATACTTATATTGTTTTGCAGATTTCTTGAATTTCCAGCCACATCTTTATATGTAACGCCGTCCTTTGTTAATTTAGCATACGGAGTATTCATTAAATTATCAAAACCAGGACGTAAAAGATTATCTATATCATTTTTGTTTTTCTTATAAAAGGTATCAAACTCCTCTATTAAGGTATCTTCACTAGCAGCCTTTATATCTTTCTTTGTTCTTAAATTATGCTCATAAATATTCCCATCGAATTTATCACGTTTTTGATACATCAAATCAATACTATAAGGACCTTTATAGATATACGAATCATGTTCGTTATTATAAATATAAGTCCACCATAATTTTTTTCACACACAAATTCAAAACAATAGGACACCATTTCGGTTTTCATGGACTTCGTTTCCTAAAATCCAGCTACGTATCAATAGTAGCCCTACTCCCCCGCCCAGAAGGCATAGGGGATAGCCTCTACAGGTTCGTTTCAAAAATAAAAAAGAATAGAACTTGCTATGTTCACATAGTCTCATTTTCCTATGATCCGATATCAGGTTTCTCACTTCTCTCAATTTGTATAAAATATACAAACCGCAAATTCATGTGTCATTTGTCTTCACAAGTCTATTTCTCATAATACGCTATGTATTTTTCGCGTATTATATTTTTGAAATGTTTCCCACGGGATTCCAATGGGTGGTTCCCCGTTAGCCACGCTTTAAATATAAAAGAGAAAAGACCCAGCGTTATTGCTGAGCCTCTCGCTCTATAATCCATTACAATGTTTAACAATTTTCGAATATTTCTCTTATCTTTCCATACGACAAATATCCATGATAACTACATATTTTACAAACGAAATTAACTCGTCTGTTAAATTCATCAGTATCATAATGATATTTTACCGCATTTAATGAATGTAAATAATTTTTAACTTCGTGTGATTGTAACATAATAATTCACTCCTTTCATAAAAGGAAGTGCGTATTTCGCGAATTTTAGATTTCAAAAAAATAAAAAAGAGAAAGAGACCATTAATTAGGCCTCTCTCAATTCTTTAAGTCTAGCTGTAAATATTTCCAATTCACGAATAGTTAATGCTTGAGGCATTTGTCGTGTATGTCCGAGCCAATCCTTTTCTCTCGATATTGTTTGTGAAAACAACATACAATATTGATCTTCATCATCCCATTCCAAGATTATTTCTTGATCTTCTTTTTTGTTCTCATAAACAACATAATTGCAAAGCATATCACTAACACGAATTTCATACCCCATATTTTCTATTTGTTTTTCGGTATTGGTCATAAATATCACCTTCCTTTCATAAAAGAGAAAAGACCCAGCGTTATTGCTGAGCCTTTCTAACTTTAATGAATCTAAGTATCTCTTTACAAGTTACTCTTTGTGCTTTTAAACATTCACATGTATAATTATCATCTTCTAATATTTTTATTTGGCTATTATATAGATCTAAATGATTTTGTACATATGCTTCAATTTCGTCAACTGTAAGTTTGTTTCTTCTAAATATCATACTTAATTCCTCCTTTCGTAAAGGAGCATGTTATTTACGCGTGACCCCTAGCGATAACTAGGAAAAGTGTTTCATTGGCAGAAAGAACTACCAATATAGAGGAGCAGTAATATCAACATATACCGTAATCATCCTACGATACTTCGCATGAACCGGTCCACCCGCTGCCAACCGCATCATCAAGTCATGATCATTTGGGCCAATGGTAAACTCTCCTCCAGACATATCGTGCCATGATTCGTATTTTCGTTCGCTATCACTCCTATCCCAAGAATTCATTGGATTTCGCATTCCACGAATAGCAGCCTCCCAACCCATAACTTCCGCGTTTTCAATTTTAATCATTTTTATTTCTCCTTTCTAAATGAACACTCTTTCGGATCAGAACACGTAGTACTTTTCTTAATACACCAATATTTAGAAATGGTTCTCTTTCCGAACTTATTCTTATTTCCGTAATATGGAGTGCAATATAAGCATCCTCGGCAAGCTTTTTTAGGTTTATTAGCCATTTTTATTCTCCTTTCAATATCATACGATTTTATCGTATTTTCTCATGCAAGTCCAAGAACAAAAATATAAAGTTTCTCGTCCTTTGCCACGCTTGTATACATGCTCCGACGGATAATATGCAAAAGTCTTTCCGCAAATTGGGCACTTTTTATCATATCTCCTTAGTACATAATCCATTTGTTTGTTCATAGTTTTGCTCCTTTCACTAAGTTTTATTTGAAAAATGCATTTCCATTAGATCTGCAATCATAAGATATTCTTTTCTGATTTTTCCAGATCTAGTTTTATTTACCTGTTTTCTAAACTCTTTTAAAGTTCCATAGAAACAACCGCAATTGACCTTTATAGATCCGTCGGAACACTTAAAGAAAGTAGTATTTCTAAAGTTAGTTCCAAATCCTTTGATTGTTGCATAATCAGCATCTCCAGAAATCTCAGCATTTCCAGAAATCTCAGCATTTCCAAAAACCCAAGCGTTTCCAAAAACTCTAGCATCTCCATAAACTATAGCATTTCCAGAAACCCTAGCATCACCATAAACCCTAGCATTTCCATAAACCCAAGAATAACCATAAACCCTAGCATCACCATAAACCCAAGAATCACCAGAAATCTCAGCATCTCCAGAAATCTTAGCATCTCCAGAAATCTTAGCATCACCATAAACCCCAGAATCTCCATAAACACTAGCATTTCCAGAAATCTCAGCATTTCCAGAAATCTCAGCATTTCCAAAAACCCAAGAATCACCAGAAATCTCAGCATTTCCAGAAACCTTAGCATTTCCAGAAACCCAAGAATCTCCAGAAATCTCAGCATCTCCAAAAATCTCAGCATCACCATAAACTCTAGCATCTCCAGAAATCTCAGCATTTCCAGAAACCTTAGCATTTCCATAAACACTAGCATTTTCAGAAACCCAAGCATTTCCTTCATGACTCAAATTATTTTCGTTTTCGATCCATCCGCCGAGTTCTCCGGATTTTACATTTCCGAATGTTTTACAAGCTATGATTCTATGCAAAATATTGCCATCCTGCATCGTTTTAGTTTCTCCCGTGAATTCATATTTTTTGCTCATGTAAATTCTCCTTTCAAAAATAAAAGAATAAGGTGCCATGTTTCAGACACCTTAAACTTTAAAACTTTAGAACTTCTATGTATTCTTTGTAAGCATCCATAATATCATCGATACTTGAGTGTGGTAGAGATTGATCATACTTACAAATTTCCATAAATCTTCTTTTTTCAACTTTTTTTCTCAAAGAGTTGATATAAGAAGCTTTATCGTCATACTGGTAAGTTCTCTCAATCTTACGAACCAAACCATGTTTTCGATCGTAATATTCAACAGTCACTTTTTTCGTATACATAATAAATCCTCCTTTATATGTTTTCATAAAGGAACATGTTATTCTCGCGAATTACATTTTATTGACCAACGAACTTTCTATCTTCCGAATTTATAAATAATCCTCTACAATAGATATGTATGACTTCTGTTTATACTTAGGATCACTTCGCAAAGCATTGGATAAAACTTTTGCATAAATATACCTTTTAATCATTGCAGTGATCTTAAATCTGGTCTTTAACAAATATGTGTAATCACTATAAACACCAGATAGATTAGCAACAACCAAATATAAACAATAATACCTTTTTCTTATTCTTTTCAAATAGGCCTCCACTAAACAACTCGTCCAAATTCAGCACCTGGACCGTTCATGTAATCACGAATATGCTCAACCATATTTAATGCGGTTTCACTATCATCGTAGAATATAATTACTCTACGAATTTCGCTGAAATCTAATATGATTCCTTTGCTGCTGTAATCAGAGTCTAAGACTTGATTTCGTATGATCTCGGCTAATCTCCATTTATTTTCCGAATCCTTACTTTTGATAACAATTTCATTCATTGTCATTCTCCTTTGTTTAACAAAAATAATAGGAGACCTTGTTTAAGATCTCCTAAATTTGGAATCGATTCATTTTATTTATTTTGTAAAAAGAATGTTGTATCGATCTCTTCTTGTTTCATTGAATTTAAAAACTCTCTAGCTTCATCCGACATAGTTCCATCTTTTAACCATTCGGCTTTGTTGATTTTGCTTTTTCCAATCCAAATTTCTTTCTTAGAATCCAAGCCAAGCGCTTTTAATTGACGCTTAGTCCCGAAGTCATAAGCTAAACAACCGATTAGTATTGCTCCACCAGTAGCAGCACCCATGATAAAAATGTTCTTATGTTTCTTTACAAAGTTTTTAGTTTTTTCAACGAATTTCATAGATTCGTCCTCCTTTAAAATATAATTCTGAATCAGTATGATTCCATAAAGGAACATGTGTTTTACGCGAATTCATCAATCATTTGCAAATTTATCATACCATCTTCTTTCATTAAACTTCTTTTTGTTTGATAATGCTTTACTGATGGCCAAGTCAATTCCACTTCTAGATTTAATATGGTAATAATATAAATCCCTGAACGGAGTATTGAGACGGTCAATACGCCCGGAGGCTTGCGCCATAACCTTATAGGAATAGTTTTGAGAGTAGAAGACAATAGTGTCTGTTTTGATGCAATTCCATCCTTCGCATCCGGCAGTATATTGCACAAGATATACCCATTGTTTAGAAGTTGGTATAGGATTATGAGCATGTCCATTCCACTCCGCAACATCAACGTTTTCTCCATAATACAATCCTTTTAAAATATCAAGCTCGTAATCAAAGTTATAGAAAACAATCATTCTAGGATGTTTTTCAAATAACTCAAGCAAAGCAATTTGTCTAGACTCATCGCTGTTTACAATTCTTCTTAAAACATAGCATAGATCCGATGCTTGTCGTATTGGTTCATCTTTAAACGGATTCCATCTAGTTCTGATGGCATCCTTGTACTTCGAAATATCATACCTGACATACACATCTTCATGATGTGCTATAGTATTTCTGGTAAAATCCATATCGACTAATATCTTATTACGTAGACGAATGAGTCTTCCTGTATTAATATATCTGTCGATTTTAGGGAATTTTGTATATCTACAAAAGATAACGTGTTCCCTAAGGAATTCCGTTTTGTTTTTGTAAAATCCGTTCGCAATAAACACAGGAATATATTGTTCCCATGTGTCTCCTGGGGTTGCTGATAATATAATCCAATCATTAGATTTTGCTATCTTAAGAAAAGATTTAACCCAAACACCTTTGCCTGTGACCCTATCCTCGTCAAATATAAAGAATGAATTCTTAATATCAGCATACTTCTTAATATTATTCCAACTATCGATTACAACAGTATGATTATGGTAAATGGCTTCGTCCTTATTAGTAGTCAATAAGAAATTAGCCAATTCGCCTTCCCATTCTAAGCTATCTCTTTTCATAGCAGTCGTGATGATATAAAGATCTTTAGGATTCTTCATCTCTATATATTTAGAATCAATAGATCCACCTTGTTCTTTGAAATAATAGTAAAGGCCAGTCCTAGATTTACCAGAACCGACCCCGCCATTAAGTATGCAGCCGTTTTTCATTTGATCAACAGCCTTTTTTTGATAGCTATATAAAAAATCTTTACTCATCACTGATATCACTGTAACCTAAATAATATGAACATTTTAAAGGTTGGACTGTAATCCAATCTTTATCATTAATAATCTTTAGAACATTAAATTGTTCAAGATCTTTCTGTGCACCTTCAAAAAGATGTTTTTTCCCGCATACGCTTTTATGTATGCAATAATCACATGCTAAAACTAATTGCTTGCTCATAAAATATAAACCTCATTTCCAATATTTTTTGTTTTTGTGTTTTCTCATACGTTGTTTGGCTTCGTAATAGTAATCTGTGTATGAAGACTCTTTTCGCCTTTTTTTGCTGTGAGTTTCCTGATTCTCTTTCATAGCCAAATATCCTTCACAGGTCGTATGACAATTTGGTTCTATAGACCGGTTAGGGCAATCTTTACAATTGAATCCCTCCGGCCATATACAAGTAGAAGAATTATACATCTTGTTCACCTGCTTTACTCATTTTTTCTCCTTTCTCATCCCAGCAATAGTCATTGAATATGCCTTTACAAAAAGTAATATTTGTTGGCATTACTTCGATAACTTTACCGTCTTCAAGCTCTACAATTCCTGTAGGATATGCGATAACTCCTCCAGGGTGTCCTCCAACCATTAGTGATGGCTCGATAACATTGCTAAAATGGCTCCAGCAATGAAATAAAGCTTTTTCTTTATTACCTTTTCCAATATTAATATAGCAAGGTCTTAATCTGGTTTCTATTTGCATTTGTATTCCTGTCATACTATTCTCCTTTCAAATATCAGGAAAATATCTGGGTATGCATTGTTTACAATAATTCTATTAAATCTAATTGCATATCGTTCATTTTCCTTTCATTTTGGCTGTTTCCTCTTATCTCCCTAGTTCACGACCTAGTTTGAACCTTGCTGGACATTTAACCGAACATGTATAAAGTCGGCACCATAAAAAAGAAGAGCCCAAGTTATTAAACTTGAGCCCTCAATTTTTTGTTAATAGTTTTTAAATAGCGAGTACATCTTCCATCTCCATGACCTCTCCACATAGATCGGAAAGTTTAGAATTTAAATCGTTCAACAAATCATAAGCTAATTTCTTTTTAGCTTCAGATTCGTGCCAATTTAATTTGATCTCCTTTGATAACTTACCGATCTCAACAAGATCTTTTGAAGTGACCTTCATATAATCGCCTCCTTTCATAATACACGATGTAAATATCGCGAATTATTCCTCAGGATATTCTTCCTCGGCATAGATTGCCGCAAAACGGTCGATTTCCTGAACCACCTGAATGTTTTGTAAATATGCAGTTCTACCTGTTTTGCCATTTACTTCCCAATCATAAGGTCTAATGTCCAGATCAACTCTGGAAATATCAATGTCATCAAGGCATGCAATTGCGTCATCTCTTAGACGATTCTTGTTTTTACCGGTAACCAAATATACATGAGGGCCTCTATCATTAAACTTAACCTTAACGGGTAAGTACATAAATGGCTCGTCATCTTCATCACGAGGTGGCTTGATCTTAACATTCCAGCCTCTATCAATAAGCTCATTAGCTATTTTTTGATCAGGGATAACAACGGCAAAGTTTCTATCGCCTTCGCGATTATACTTGTCGCCTCTGCCTGCAAAGTTTCTGTAGATGATCTTAGCATCATCAATCTGTAAAATTTCTCTAGGTGCATAAGTTAGTTCCATAATTTTTAATCTCCTTTAAATATAATTTTTATCTTTTATCAAATGTGTCATCAGGAAGAACCATTCTAGGATCGACTTCCCAAGGTGGAATATCATTAGAATCAGATTCCTGAATCTTAGTTGAGCCATTAACAAACCAATCAAAATCGCCATACTTCGAAATATCAGTAACTGCATCATGAACTAAAGCTTCGTAATAAGTTCTATCAATGGAATCTTCTTTTTCTAGAACCTTAACGGTTTCCGCTTCTAACCAACGGTAACCCTTTGTTCCGGCAGCTGCATAATACTTGCCATCATTAACACGATATAGAATGCCGCCATTATGTTCAGGCTTAATTGGACAGAAACTACCAACTCGTCCGACGAAAATATAATTGTGTTCGTCTTCTGGAAGTTTTTCGTTCATATCCAAATATAAATCACCTTTTGATACTGACTTTGTTTCACACATGTCTTTGAATTCAATTGGTTCATGTGAAAATAGAGTTTTGAATACATATGGCACTTGGAATTGAGTACCTGTAGCGGTCCATTCACCATTATCGTATTTGGCAATATATACAGCATCGTTGACTAGGCACATTCTGTCATAAGTGGCTTCATGCTCGAAATTATAACCATACATTTTGCCATAATCCATGACAAACTGAATGATTTCGGGTGTGGCATCAGGAATTTTAATTGAATCCGTTTTAATGTGTGCCACTGTAAATCCTCTTTTTTGAACCTCATGTTTAAGGTTTACCATGAACAAAGCTCCACGTTTTGCAACTATATTGTCCTTATTTCGAATATCCCTAAAAGGATTATCGAATCGCGCTGAGGTTAATCCATAAACTGAATTTATGGCAATCTTTAGCGCTTGAGCTAGATCTGCTGCAGATTCTTCATTGGTTAGATACTTCGCCAAAGCACCATTAAGCATGGTTCTTGCTTTTTCAAAGTCTTTATGCTTAATGGCAATACGGGCATTCAAAATATCTTGAAATCTATCAGTGTAATCACCGAATAGTCTCTCTGCTACAATACTGCTAGGGTGCATACTAGCAATATCAAGTAAGGCAATATTTTTGTACATGCCTGGTTCGGCATATACATAACCTCCTTCGCCGATTTCCTCACCGCGATATGTTGATTTTCCGGCTTCATATTTATAACCCGGAAATAAAGGACGATTTTCTTCATCAAATATTGTAAAATCATCAAATTCATCATTAGGATATAAATCCATATCCTTTGTTATTATGAATTTTTGATGAGGTATAGACATGTCACCCATGTCTCTATAGTTAAATGAAGATTGAGGTTTCTTATTCTTACCAAATATAATTCTAGTTGTAAGACTGTTAGTTGTATCGTTAACAGTCATTCCTGCCACATCAGCTAGAACTTCTCTAGCAACAAAGTCTGACTGTCTAGTATCGAATACGGCTTCAGTAGCAATAACATCATTATCGCAATATTCTGCCACCTTAATCCACATATCTTCTGGAACAGGTTGATCCCAAGGCAATCCTAATTCTTTATGATGAATACCTAGTTCGATTTCCCATTTTTTAAGGGATTGCTTTTTCGCACAAAAGTCATAAACATCCGTATAGGATAGATTGTAAGCTTCGCCAAAGAATGCATTACGATCACCAGATATAATCTTTTGTGATAGATTATATAGCTGTTCATTTGTATAACCCATTAAACGAGCATACAAAATATGATTATCGTATCTACGACAATTGAAACCTATAAGTCTGAACTTTAATAGGTCTTCAATTTCTTCTGAAGAAGGATTAATCATTCTCACAACAGGTTTTCCTTTGCCGGCTGCTTTCCAGTTGACTAAGAATAGATTAGGAAAGACTTCAATATCATAGAATACTAAAGTCTTGTCTTCATCCTTAACTTTGGACTGTTCTTCTGATTTAAATTTCATCTTGCCAACAAGCCTCAAACAATAATCGGCTTTATGTGTACTGCCAGCGGCAAAAGCAATTACTGCATTTTTCATATCGGACACATCATATTTAAGTCCTTGATTGTAAGCATCTTCTAATATCTTATAAATGAAGTCGATGCTTGGTTTTGTCCCAGGATGGTATTCCTTATTGAGGTTTCGCTTGATTAAAGTACGAATACCTTTTTCGGTTTTAACAGCCTCCCTGTTTATCATTTTGGTATCTCCTTTCAAAGGTAATCCAGACGTAATAGTAGTTATTGACAAGTCATTGCATTTAGTTAATCTTCTTCTAAGAGAAGATTTACCTTTGAATACTTTAACTTCAATGTTCTCATCATACACACTACTTAATTTCGTTGGATCTCCACTATAAATATAATGAAGATGAATTCCTGCTCCAGACTTACTTAGTTCAGCATAAGTAGCAGGCCATTTACTAGCCGCTTCTAAGTTTCGTTCAAAACTCTTTTTACCATCTGGTCCTTTAATATCAAAGTCAATGACAATATGATTCAAAGGCACTTTAACGAAGTGAAGTTTTGATGTGTTGATGTCTGAAAGTTTAGTTGTTACTTTATCCCAAGGTTGGTTCGGAATTTCATTCGGAGTTGAATATTGAGCAATGCAATCCGCACAATAAGTATCAAATATAGATGGCTGTTCTTTGAAACTGATAAGATTTACTTTGTTTTTATCATTTTTGCCCTCCGGATTTTTTTCATCTTCAAATTTATCGGTTCTAAAACCAACATAATAACTTCGTACTCTGGAACCATCTTCGGATATAAATCTTTCTTTGAAATCCCAGAAGTAGTTTTTTAGTTCCTCTTTAAAACTCCTTTTCGAGAATGGATATGGAACTCTAGCCTCTTCACAATATGTGTTATACAAAGCCCATGCTTGCTTTAGAGTAGTTCCATTTTCCTTCTTGAATATATGGTATGAATCTATAATAAAGTTATAGAAATCGTTCGAAGCTCCCATCATTGAAATAGGAATATAATCGTCGTACTTAGCTGGATCGCTCAAATATACTTCTTTGCAATGGTTGGCAATAAACCCCAGCTCAAATGGCACCTGCTTTATAGCAGTGTTGTATTCTCGAAAACTAAGTTTATTACCAGATGGAGTAACATCAATTAATCTTCGAAGTAAACCAGATTTACCGTCTGTAATTTTTACAGGTTTATTAGTGCCCATAAAAAGAAAGCACTTAAACCTATTGGAATAAGTGCTCTTAAATTTCTCATTAACCGTCATAAGTTCGTGAGAAACCAAACTATTAAGCCTAGTATTATCTTCGATTCTTGATAAGTCACCGTCATGTTGAATGCCTACTAAAGGATTATTTTTAAATGCTTCCAATGCAAAGGCATTGGTAGATGATCCTAAAGCTTTGGCGTCGAATACCGAATAATATCCTTCAAATAATTGTTGGATAATATTCAATATTGTTGATTTACCTGTACCAGCAGCTCCGTAAAGAACCATGAATTTTTGTATAGTTTTACTATCTCCAGTAACAATAGAACCTATAGCCCATTCTATTTTATGACGTTCTTCTGGAGAATATAAAGTAGACATTATCTTTTCATATGCGGGGAAGTCGCCCGATTCAAGAGGATAGCTTAATCTTTTACTAGCGTAGTCTTTTTTAGTGGTCTTAGTATTAGAGAATATAAGTTTTTCATCAAGCATGACATAATTGTCTCTCATTTGCTTTTGACAATATTTATGCCATCGGTCAATCATGCCTGATTCTGCATCCCACATATAAAGAGTCTTTACAAGTCCATCGAATTTACTTTTGTTTTCTTCAGTGTATTTTTTTAATTCGTGGTCTATAAGTTGTAAAGCATCTTGTTCTCTAGTGGACCATAAACCTAATTCGTCTATCCAAACTGCATAAAAATCACCACCTCTAATCATTAGATCAGAAGTTTCTTTAATAATGAATTTAGGATAGATTTCTATAATTCCACGTTTCGGACTACGTGTGGAAATCATTAAAAAATCAATCATTCATCTTACGTTCCCCTTTCAATCAAAGTTGTCTAGGTACCAGTTCATTTGACACCATATTTCAACTTTACGTAAGTCATATTTACAATTCCTAACAGTGAACAAACCGCCTTTTCCATTTCGTTCGTACTTTCTATTAAGAAATCTGTCGATAGTTTTTTCAACATACTCTCTGTCGAAATTATAATCAATTTGAGATCCAAGTCCCAAACTAACTATCATGTTCCAAAACCATTGTGCGGTACGATTACCTAAACGGGTGTCAGACATGAAATCTTCTTCGCATCTTATTGCCAAAGCAACCATTATTTCTAGCACACTACATGGACCATTTAAATAATGCAAATCATCCATGTGGTCATGAAGAAGACAGTATCTATAACGTAGATTTAAACCATCTTCTTCACGATTTACATCATTTTTAATAATATATGTGAATTCAATATCATGTAAGCACATTAGAAGTTTTCTAAAAGATACTTCTTCATGAAATCTATTTTCACATACTTTACTACAAATCCATTCAAAGTAATCGTTAGCAATCCAATCAGCGAAATTGCTATCAAGAATCATAATGTATCCTCATATTTACGAACATCTAATAAGATTTCGTAATCAATTTTAAGTTTGTCATTCCTTACGAATACACTATCATCTTCGTACTCTCCGAAATGTTTTAGTGATTCTAAACCTACAATCTCATCGATATCGTCGATCTTATTGTTGCATTCGTCGGTAAGAACACCGTCTGCATAATAAGTCAAACTTGATGTGTCATAGTCCATCATATCGAATTCGTCAGGAGGAATAACATAAGGTCTGCTTTCCATTTTATCATCCACCTCTTTCTTTGTATCTGTTGTGTAACCATTATCGATGATTATATCAGAGTATTCTTCATTAGATGAGTCTTCGTCGTCTGATTCAGATTCGTCAGTTTCTTCTCCAGATATAATCTCATACTGGTCTTCTCTATTAAGCAAATAGTAGGTTATACCTGAACCTACTGCTGCACCTGCTAAAAATATAAATAGGTTAGTTAGTACTTTGTTCATAAGAACTCCTTTCATCTTCTTTAATGGTAAATACGGTTAATGCAAGTCCTCCGAATAGAAATGATACGCTAATTAGCACACCGCCGACAACATGACGTTTTCTTTTAGCATCCAAATAATTCATTTCGTTTGGCATTATTAAATTCTTTACGATCATATACACTTTTAGGATATAGCAATATAGTATCTCCGATTTTAATACCTTCTAAGCCTCCTAATAGGAACAAAGTTTTTATGCTTTCAGTTCCTACATTCAATTCCTTTGCGGCCTGGGTAATGGTTAAGAAACCGATTAATTCACCTGTTTCTGAAATAACCGGTTTATCTTCTAGATGGTTCTCTAAAATATAAATGACAAGATCTCTACCAGTCATAGAATCATCTCCTCAATTATTCATATACTCTGTTAAGAATTTCACCATCAACATTAAAGTCTAGCAAGATGCTACGTTCGTCACCGTTAACAAATGCTCTAACTGCTGGAGATTCACCACGATAAATACCAAAGTCAACGAAGTTATCACCAGTTGGATTTTTCTCGTCATAATACCAGCCAACTACTTGACCAGCTTTAGTTCTGTTAAAGCCAAGCATGTCATAAACTTCATTCAGGAACAGATATCCTCTGGTTTGTAGAATATCATTCGCGTAATTCTGTTGCATCTTAAGGAATGCCAGATTGTGTTCGGAATCTTTTTCCCATCCAATGTTACCATCGTCAAAGATTCGAGCGAAGTCGCTTACTTGGTTAGGATCAATAACATTCACAGTATTCTTAACAGTAGTTTCATTGCCGTTTTCATCAACAACAGTTTCTTCTACTTCTTTTGCTTTAACATCATAACGTAATTCACGATCTAGATCTTTACCGAAACGATCCACAACACGATCTCTATAAGCTTTAAAGCTATTAGAAACGGTTGTGTAAGCAGCTGCTAACGCTAGATTTCTCTTGCGAAGGATGTTATGACCAACAAGAATGCTAGTGATTGATAGAATACCAACGGCTAAAGAAGGACCATAAAGTTTAGCAAACTTAACGCCTGTCTGAACATAAACCATAGTTGTGTCTTTCTTAAGATCGTTTTCATCATAAGAAATGTTTTCATTTTCTTCCGCCATTTCATTTACTTTATGAATCTGATCCATAGATTCATGCATTTCTTCCAAAATATCAGAAGCCTTAGTAGTTGCTTTACAAGCCATTACACCTGCTGCAACTGTGCCAACAACACCAGAAATAACCAAGATTTCTGGACTATGCTTTTTTAGCTGTAGTTTAGCTTTACCAAAAGCTCTAGTTACATTTTTTGTGATTTTTAATTTTTTCATGATAATTTATTCTCCTTTTTAGTAGTTTTTTCAACATGTTCGATAAGATGGTTCAAGTACCATTGAGCTTTCTTTAAATCCTCGACTCCATTCTTACCTTTCCAACGGCAAATATACTTAATGATATTGCCTGTGTCTGTAGCTTCAATACCCTTAAGGGCATCAGTAAAAGCCTCGATAACATCGATAGTTTCGAGACCTGTCTTGGAAATATAATGGCTAGGATGGTTAACCATATCCTGCTTTTCAATCTTCATATTGCTCTCCTTTATTTAATAGGCTTGGCTTTAGGCATTCTAAGAGCATAATCGCCGTCCCTAGTTCTTACTGCATCTGCTGTACGAATATCATCCCAACCGTATTTGTTGTCGGTATAATCGCCAGTAATGCCAACCAAATCGTAAAGATCAGCAACTCTTACTACACCGTACTGATCAATGATTTGTTCCATTCCTTGAATGACATCATCAACATCTCGTTTAGTTTCAAAGATGATATCATCGATAGAATATCTTACTCTTGATGTTGTTCTGCTTCTATCGTCTCTTCGATTATCCGCAAAACGATCGTAGGAAACATAATTGGTAGCCGTCTTCTTTTTACCTCTTGTTTCACCGTAAAGAATCATATCGATACCGTTCGTAACGATATCAGATATAGCTTTCTTAAGTGATGGAATAAGTACGTCCATGATGACATAAGACTTTACATTCTTAACATCTTCGGAAATAAAGTTATCAGCTAACTTATTAATTCCTTTTTTCTTTTTTACTTTAACTTTGCCTTTGACAGCTTTTTGTATTTTCTGTCTTTCGGCATTCTGTTCTTCTCTATACTTGTGAGAATTTGGTTTGTATTCTGCCATTTTTTGTCACTCCTAATCTTTAACTAATACAACCTCACCAGGCAAATATATTTTTGCAGTCGGAGACAGATTAATTAAGGATTTATATTGATACATAAAATTAGACCTAGCTTTTGCTTTAGATGGAGCAATAGTATTTGCCGACCACCTAGAAGAAAGGCAAGTTCCATAACGCATTACAGGTCCTTCATAATGATACACATGATTATCCATTTTCATCTCCTGTCAAAAACAAAAGAGAGAATACCTTGTTACAGGTATTCCCCCTCCTTGAACATTTGTTTCGATTATTCTTCTGAATCGTGTTCGGTAGAATCATCTGCGACTGTAGTTTCGACATAACAGTCATCCGAATTATCTTTAGTTTTTGATCCAAGAATAAATCCAAGAACGCCAATACCGATTCCAGCTGCGATAACGCCAGCTTTCTTTCCGTACTTGACAAACTTGTCTTTAGCCTTAGTGACCAAAGCCTTAGAATCATTTTCAGTTTTCACTGTTTCTTCCTCGTCTACAATCTCAACAATTTTTTCTTCTTCCATTTTTGTACCTCCAGTAAATATAATTTTCGAACAATTAATGTTCTTCATAATACAAGTTGTAAAATGCGCGAATTAGTTCATTCTGTAATAGTTATAGTTTGGCGCCACATCGAAATCCAGTACCAAGCATGGCTTTCCTTCATCTGTCAATTGGCTGGAAAAATAGACTTTAACCAAATCGCCATCAGTATTCCATCCCATACTATCGCCAAGTTTAGTATGATCCAGATTCAACTCGTCGTAAAAGTCATTCAGACTTACGCACCAGTCGTCCAGCATTGTTTTATTAATGGCATTAACAGCATCATCAATTTTAGCTTTACTAGATGTAAAATATCGTCCAGAGAAAGCATCGTAGCAAAGCACATCGCCATTGCCAGTAACAATAACTTCGTTATGGCTCTTAGGATTTTCTTTCATATGTTCCTCTGCCACTTTATCTTTGATAACTTGCTCTTTTTTCTCTCCGATAGTTTCTACTACTTTTTCTTTATAAGTAGTTAGAGCCTTTTCGGAAAGCTGATAAGCAGTTGCTAGCGCAGCATTTCGTTTTAAGTTAACGGAGCTCGCACCAATCAAACAAGCAGCAGATAGCGTACAAGTAACAGCTGCTGGAATATAACATTTCCAGCTAGTTTTTACGATTTCTACCGCTGGCAATTTTTCAGTTTCGAGTTCGTTTTTTCTTTCATCAAGCAAACGAACAGCTTTTGGCGTTTCTTTAACAGCCAATATTGTGGTCGTAATCATACCGGCAATACCTATGCCAGTAAGGATTTCAGGGCTGTGTTTTTTTAATGTACGGCGCATGCTTTTAACAATGCTTGATAAATTCATTTTACTCATTTTTAATTTCTCCTTTCATAATGAGCAAAAATAAAAGAGGATCTGTTGATCCCCTCCTATTCTTTGGTTTTTAAGTTTTTAAGAACTTCATCTGTGATTTCGCTTTTTAAAACTTTTTTGTCGTTGTTTTCTTTCACTCCGGCTAGTATTGTTGATACTAGCCCAAGAGCGATAGTCCCAATACCTAAAAGTTTACTTGCATCTAGTTTAATGTTCATAAGAACTTCCTCCTTTCATAATATGCTATGCAATATTCGCGAAAAGTAAGAGGACCGGTTTGGTCCCCTGACTCGTTAAGATAATGCTTTACCAACTAGAAAACATCCTATAGCTATCAATATTAGGCCAACAATGAGCATAGCTAATCAATCCTCCTTTCGGTAATAACCAATATCTTCATAATACAAGTTGTAAAATGCGCGAATTAAATATCTCTCCTATCGAAACAAGTTTCCCATTTTTCTTTTTTAATAGGCTTCATTTTTAAAGCCCACATTATTTGTCGTACTGTTACTGTTGGAGACTGACGTTTCAAAAATCTTTTTACTGATCTCATCGGTCTCGTCTCCTTTAAGAGTTTATTAGCAAAAGAAAAGAGGCTATGAGTTTACATAACCTCTAATCTTGAACCTTTTTGTTTAATGTTTTGTAAAAGATTTTACAATCCCATTAATAAAACTCCTACCTGCCGAAGTCGTTATGGTTCCGGTTTCTTCAAACTTCAAACTCTTTAGAGTGCCCCAAACAGTCAAAGCTATACCAGAAATGATACTAGTACCAGTTAAGACATTAGCTATCATTTTATTTCGATGCTCGTCCTTCTGTTTCTTAAGTTCAAGTTGAGTCTCTAATTCACGAGTCTCTTCTTTGTCCTTAATATCAGCTTCGAGCTTTGACATTTCGATAGATCTGTCGATCAGTTTACTAATACCATCGATAGATACTTTGTACTCATCTGAGCCCACCTGAGTTTTTTCAAGTTCTTTGAACTCGGATTCAATTTCAGCGTTTAATAGTGTCTTTATACTCATGATAAAAACCTCCTTTAAAATATTAAAAACCTTTCGGTTCCATAATAGCAAATGTTATTCATGCGAAATATGAATAATTTTAAGCGCAACTTTCTTTTTATTCTTTTTCGAAATTTCTTTGGAATTTAACTTTAATCGACAAACGTCGCCATTGTGATTGATATCCAATTCTCCAAATGTTTTATGTGAAAAATGTAATATGGTAGTAATTATAGTGCCTATAATTGCGCCTATTAAAAATAAAAGAAAGAGTCTAAGTATTTAAACTTAAACCCTTTCAGTTTCAATAATTAGTAATTGATTTTATTTTCAATTTTATTTTTTAAAATTCGGTCCCATACAACTTCGCCGAATTTATAGCCTATGGCTACCGAAACAGCGCTAGCTGTTAAAACCAAACAATTTTTAATAAAATTCATAGTAAACCTCCTTTCTAATTATTCCATAAAGGAACATGTTATTTTAGCGAAAAGAAAGAGACCTTGTTTAAGGTCTCAGTCTAATTATTAATCCTCCTATCTTAACCACATAATGTTATTCGGTTTGATGATCATTTCAAAACCATTATTGTTTAATTCAGCTAATATGTCATCCCATATTTCTTTTTTTGTAAAGAACTTAATCATGTATGTTGATGAATCATTTAATCGTTTTATGGATAAATTATATAGTTCATCCATTGACGAATCGTTGATAATGTCAACTACCTGTAATACGTTCTTCTCGTCCAAGTTAAATACGTGAGCATCGTTGAATAATTTCATTGATCTCATCCTCCTTTATTTTTTATGTATTAAGAACAAAAGTCTTCATAATATAAGTTGTAATTTACGCGACAAAAAGAAAGAGCCCTTGTCAAAGAGCTCAAATTCTTATTTGTTTTTCTTTTAGAACAATTTTTTACATATGAAAACAATTATTATTATTGCTACTATTATATCGCAAAATACAAACATGAATAATATTGTTCCTGATGAGAATAATACTATTATAGTTGTAATGATTATTAATAGTGCTATTAATAATATAGTAAAAGTAATCATATTATAATTCATCTCCTTTCATAATATACCGTGTAAAATAAACGAAAAAGAAAGAGACCTTGTTTAAGGCCTCAATCATTATTTGGCTATTATTAATTTTAATGTGTTAATTGTTTCATCATCATTTTTTCCTATTAAGTTAACACTATAATGGCGGAAGAATAAAAATACATCTTCTTTTTTTCCTTCCCATTCGAAATTTATATACTGTGAGCTCGCTTCAAAATCAATTAATTTTAATTTATAAGCTTTACCCCAGCATATAACATCATCTATAAAGGTTAGAAGTTTGTGATTTATATCATCAACTCCATTATCTAGTGCTATTGCATGGTTAAAAACGATATTTTTATTCCAATCAATGTTCATAAATATAATCGCCTCCTTTCATAATATTATATGTTTTTAAAGCGTACAAAAGCAAAAGAAAGAGACCTTGTTTAAGGCCTCAATCTTTTGAAAAATCATCAATTAGTTTATGTACCATGATGAATGTTATTGTAATAGCAACGATTCCTAATATTACCAATAGTACCAAAGTTGTTGTATGTTCGACCTGATTTTCTACATTACAATAGTAAATAAGGTCGTACAAATTCATGTCTTTGGTGTTATGAATATCGGTAATCATTTTAGTAATCCAGTTACAAAAGTTATAAAATAATTCACTCATTATAGATACCTCCATTAAAAGTTATTTAAAAATGATTCTTTTCATAATATAAGTTGTAATTTACGCGACAAAAAGAAAGAGCCCTTGTTAAAGAGCTCGATCTTTTGAATTAATCATCTTTTTCGTCATTTACTATAAGATTCTTTTTTTCAAATTCTTTGTGATCTTTAATGGACTTAATAGCAATCGGCGCGATTAATAATCCAAAACCAATGGTTGTAAACATTAAGCTTCCGAACCAATGATCTTTATAAAATTTTCCGCAATGTTTGCATAAAGCCTTATAATCTTTAAAGTATTTTTTCATAATAGAAACCTCCTTTAAAATATTGAAAAAATGATTCTTTTCATAATATAAGTTGTAAAATACGCGAACAAAAAGAAAAGAGCGTGCAGTATGTGTTCCCTCTCCTTGTGAAGCATATAAGTTGTAAAATATGCGACAAAAAAAAAGAAAGAGCCCTTGTTAAAGAGCTCGATCTTTTTATTTCAGATTAAGCATCAATTTGTTCAACCGTCTCCTATGCCAAATAAATCGTTTATTCAGCTCATAAGTATACTTATATTTTTTCATAATTTTCTTACAAGCTGTTAAATGATAGGCATATCTTATTTTATTAAACATAAATGTCACTCCTCTCTTTTCATAAAGAGGCATGTTTTTTTAGCGAATATCATTTAATAAAAGATCAACAAGAATAGAACGTGATATAAAAATCGGTATAAAAAATAAAAGAGGAAGTAATCGAAACGACTACCTCCTCTTAAAATGGTTTTCCGAAATTTCACTCCGGGGATTTTTTAGATTTTAAATCTAAATATCCTTTGATGAATTATCAGTTTTGTTATACTTCCTTGAACTTAAACCTAGAATAACGCCCAAGAAAGTGTCAATGGCGGTAATGGAACCTACGATCTGTTCGCCGTATGAAAGGCCCCAAATACCTGCCAATGCAAAATATAAAGTACCAATAGCTGGTAATAGATATTGTGCAATCCATTTAAGAATATCATAAACTTTATTATTCATTTTCATAAATAAACATCTCCTTTTAATCAACAAAGAAAGTTGCAGATATAGCAAGCCATGAATTGGTAGAAACACTTGTTGGATAAGCGTCAGTTGTACTTGTGCTATTTCTATATCTACTTATGGTTACTGCTCCGTTACTTTCTATCTGAAGCATAAATATGCAACGAGCTGAACCTTGGCATAAGAAAGATCTAGTATAAGATGGTCGATATGCTTCTGGTAACGTGAACAGAGTTACAGCTCCTCCATTTGCTAATGTGGTAGTTGCTTTAGGACTTACTGTTCCGGCAATATCAACCACGCTACCTATTTTTCTATACTTGACTGCGTTTGTAGAGTCCGAGCCATAATTAGTCATGGTTGATACAAGTGTTGGTGTTATCCATCCAGAGTCATATTGAGTTCCGTTTATTCTCAAGTTACCGGAATAGGCAATACTAATATCGGATTGCGAAGTAATGCCAACACTGTTACCATATAAGCCAGTGTTTCCTTCTTTTGCCGTATAGCTGCCATAACCTATAACACAACTGTTATTAGTATTGCATGGTTGGAAATTATTACGTAATTGACCCGATGTGTTTTTACCTTGGAAACTACTACCATTCGGAACTATAAAACTTGTATTAGCTACGACATCGCCCTTTGATGTAAGGTTAATATCTTTTCCGTAAATATTGGTGGAACCTATATTATTTAAATATCCGCCATAACCAAAAGTCGTATCGCCAGCTTCGTTTAAACCGTCAACTATTCCTATCCACTCACCGTCATTAAACGATTTATTTTTGGCATATATAGCACCATCTTTAAACATGACAGCTCTGTCGCAGTTATTGTTAACACTTACACCTCCGCCTTCCATGTTAAAATATAAATGGCTTGGTGTAACATTATCGGACTTGGCAGATATTTCGTTATAGTCCATTTCCAGATGTTCACTGTCTTTATAGCCAATTCCAAAAGGAGGAATTCCTTCTGTAAAACCGTTTATATCTCCGGAATTGTTAATCCATAATCCGCCGTTTAAAGTTACAGATATAGCAGAATAGCTGTCGAGATATGTGCAATATAATTGTCTAGAACCATATTCTTCAAAAGTAATAACTACATAGTTTCTACGATAAGGCCTAAAAGTTAGTTTAATAGCATTCCATGTATATCGGCTGCCACCGCCAGCAGGAGTTGTCAAATCAATAACAATGTAGTCATTTTTATATTGATCCGGTATTATTTCATGTTCATCGTTAGGATATTTCGGATTCCATTGTATGTGCCATACTAAAAAGCCACTAGTTAATGGTTCCAAATTGATATCACAAGTTGTAATTATTTTTTCGGTGTTATTTTTTTTATTTAGAAAATCTTTCAAATATACGTCACTTGTAGTCATTTCTAAAGTTTCGGTAGTTTTTAAATATCCAACCGTTGTGTCGTTAGGATCCATCGCCTTCGCCAGTAATGATGATTTCTTGATTGAAAACACTTCTAATCCATTGTTATATAAGATTGTATCCGAACCATAACTAGCAAGAACTTTTTGCCCGTTACGAATATCAACACTGCTGGAATTAATGTTTACGTTATTTCCTAACGTGTCTTTGGATAAGTCGCCAACAGTTAAACCAGCACTAGAGAAACCTAAATAATTAGTAGCTGTTTTAGCGGCATTAGCAGCCTCTGTTCTGGCTGTATTAGCCGTAGACTGAGCTGTACTAGCAGCATCAGAAACCGCGTTAATCTTACTAACTACGATATTTCTGATCTTTAAAGTGCCGGCCCAATTGCCCCAACCATCTGTCTGAATAAAGACTCTGAATCTTCGACATTTTGTTGGAATAGTTATTGAACCTGCAACTTTCACGGGCGTTGCCGCATCAGTCCCCATTATTCTAGTGCTTTGTCCTGAGACTATTGGTGTTGGTGCTAAATATGAATTATATTTATTAGTATCATCCAATCCAAATATCTCAACTGTTGTCCCTACAAAAACCTGATCAGTTCCTCCATATGTAGAAGAACCCTTAACAGAAGTTGATATCTCGAATTCTATTTTGAATTTTTCTCCGCCAAGGCATTCGTAAAAATCAGAAATAGGTATATCTCTTGCCATTGTTTTTGGAGTATACCATCTACCATCCGCGGTATTATCATAATTAAAATTCCAAGATGAAGCAGTATTGATATTTAACTGAGAATAATTACTTGTATCATGGTAAGATTTATTTAGTTTAACTGTCAAACCTTCTGCAGTTTGTTTAACTTCGGACGTAATGGTCTCCTTAGTCATTTTACCAGCTAATTGTTCAGCTTTGATATATTCTTTGCTATTTAATTGTGCTTCCGTAGGAGTATCATAATGTTGATCAATCCATTTAACACCAATAGATTTTGTTTGAGCGGTGTCATTGGATAACAATTCTGTGTTACTAGAATTGAAAATATAATCAGATACCAAAACAAAATCCGATTTTCCTCCATCGTCTTTAGAACATAAAATATCCCAAGTAGAAGTACCGACTTTGTGAGCATACACATCAACATTTCCATCACAAGAAATATAATCTAAATCTGGATCAGTTGTGTTGGCATGCTTAAAGCGCACATTAATATTATAATATTGCTTAGTTGTAGAAATAATACCAAAAGATATAGGAGTTCCGCACCAAGCATTTTTTATAGTGATTCTAGCGAAAGATATACATCCGTTTTTAGTCGAATCCCCATTAGCCCGATGATAAACTCCTAATTTATAATTAGATTTAATTTGGTTTACGGAAGAAACTGTGGCGGTTAAAGAATCGGACATTTGCTTAAACTGACTATTCGTAGTGGAGGTTAAATTTTTAACATCATCGCCTAATTTAGTAACTTCGGTTTTGTCAGCTTTCAATTCAATTGAATCTTTCATAACGTGCATTACAGCTCCTTGCTCCGTTACTTCAGATTCGATATCCATTAAATTAGGGGCCCAATTAGTATTAAAAGTATTTTCTTCCAATCTAGGAGCGCATACCCAAACTTGAACTCCGTCATTAGTTGAGTGATTAACATCTGCTTGTAATCTACATATAAGAATATTTTTGACGCCAGATACGGAACTAGTGGTCTTCCATCTAACCCAGTATCTTTTCCATTCAGTAGTCAATATATTATCAGACATGCCGTCGCCAGAATTAGAAAATTTACCAGACGAATTACCATCAGGAGCATTTATCATTACTGTACAGTCAGGATAAAAAAAAGATTTCATTATAAAACCATTTTTACTGGCTTTTGCGTAGAAAGATAATGTGTAATATGTATCCGCTTTTGGCGAAATCTTACCATTATAAGATAGAATATCAGTAAAACGTGTATCTTTATTACAAACTCCGGTTGAAACTTTAAAACCTTTATATGTGCTGATGTCGATTGAACCTCCACCAATATTGTATATATCAGTAGGTAATTCCTTACTATTAGACAATAAATTTTCTCCGCCTATTTTCATAACATCAAGCTTAGTTACTAATTCATCCAAATCTTCTGGTGCCGGAGTCCAATCAGTAGCGATATTACCATGTTCCAGTTTGACGTTTTTAAATCGCATAGATATAGATGCTGCCACGGTTGTGCTTTGGTTGTAAAACTCAAACTGTGAACCAACCCCAACGTTATCGGAAGCTTGAACGGGAATGGTAATAAGTTGCTCTACATGATACCACTTATTTAATTCACAACCGTTAGAACCAACTTTTGGTAAATCATGAGCCGTTATTCTAGTCCATTGTCCAGTAGAAGTTTGACCTGACGGAGCATTAGTGTAACGTTGGCCCATCCATAAAGCATTACAAGTTGATCCTTCTGGAAAATCCCATTTCGTATACATAATATCATAAGACCAAATATAAGTTTCTCCGACAGGATAATCTCTTGGTTTTATGACAAATGCTTCATCTAATTTAATTGTAGCATTGGTATTTTTAGAAGTCATAGATGCTTCCAAATAACCATCACCATTAATACTAAAACTTTTGAAAAAACCTTTTTGTTTATCGCCTTGGCCATGCTTAATTAAATTTCGTCCTCCAATATTTAAATTAGAAATTTTAGCATTTGCACTGTTGGCGGTATTTTGAGCATTGTTAGCCTTATTCCACGCTTCTTTTGCAGCTTCATAACTTGTGGATTTAGAAACATCTGAATAATCAAACGAATCATCCGAAAATACAGTTAATTCAACAGAATATAAAGTATTAGTAGAACCATTTTGAAATGCTGGCTCTACTGTTACCCAATTGCCGCCAGGTGGATTTGTAGTTGGTTTACTTGGTGTACTAGCCGTAGAAGATTGCAATAGATAATATCTAGTGACAGATTGGATGTCAACGATTCTTGAGATTGTTATTGTAGCTTTAGCTTTTACTGCCATTACCAAACGCCTCCTTATCCTTCAAGCTGACAAGTATACGCCTGAGAATTTGTTACGTCATTTGCTGAGACAGTTAAAGTTTTTGCTGTAGCAACCGCTGTTGAATTGCCAACTTTATACCATTTAATTGTTCCAAGACCAGATACTGTACCGTTATCGGCGACTGTTTGCTCTACAGCGCCTTTGAACACATGAGCTGTAAGAATGGTTGAACCTGAGTTGTTCTTAAATACAGTACCATTGGAAGTAGTGATTGTAAGGGTAATTGCATCTTCACCGTTTTTACCGTTCGTACCATTTGTGCCTTTATATGAAACACTGTAAGATGTAGTAGATTTACCGTCGGAGTAGTTTACAACCGTTTTAGTCCATAAGAATTGTCCGTTGGATACTGATGGCACAGATGTGTTCCAAGTATCAGTTGGTGGTGTTGTACCACTTGAACTTGCCTGATATGTAACGGATGTGGATGATATAGTTACAGACGTGCCGTCTGTACCATTGACACCCTGGTATGAAACAGCATAGGCTTCAGTTGACTTACCATCCGAATATGACACAACTGTCTTTGTCCAGAGATATTGACCTTTGCCAACGGAAGGAATGGATGACTGCCAAGTACCAGTTGGTTTGGTGGTACCACTAGTTCCAACTTGATATGTAACGGATGTGGAACTTACTGTTACTGATGTTCCGTTTTTACCGTTCGTACCATTTGTGCCGGCTTTGGCTATTGCAAATGAGAACTTTTTATTCATTGTAATACCATCTACTACTACTGGAATAGTTGCTTCGCAAGCCGCCGTGATAGTAGCTGTTGTGGTAAAGGTAATCTTCACTCTCGATGTACCACTATTTTCTACAGTAGCACTAAATCCTGTAGGAAGTGTGATATCATCTTTGTTTACTGTTAATACTGAACACTGATTTGTTCCGCAGAATGCTACAGCTTCGGTGCTGCAAGACAGACCTGATGGAGCTCCGCTTGTATTACCTACAAATGTATACGCTTCGCTTGTTAACATAACCGAATAGGCATCGGTAACATCAACGATTGTAATTTGATCGGCTGATTTAATAGCCATATTTCGTTCCTCCTTAAAATAAAAATTGGTTTTTTGTTCATTAGTAAGACCGCTATACATTAAAATTCGTATAATTTGATCGTCAGGTGACGAATATGTATTATCCACAGAACTAGGTTGTATTGTATCTATACTTCCAACATATTTTCCGTCTGAAGACCAAATTCTAATTCGACAATTACCGATTTTAGAATTGTCATTAAATCCGAAAACATAATTAGTATTTTTTTTTAATTGAAATTGAATTAGAATATAAAGAGCTTTCGGTCTCGGGTTCTATTGCACCTGTATCATGATTAATAAACCCGACATTCCAAACACCATCGAAAATATCTACATACATTAAAAACCCACCCACCTAACTGCTAATAAGTTCACACATAAAAGTAACTTTTGTGTCTACGTCTTCTGGCGATAAAGTAAAAGTAAATCCATCGTTTCCGATTCTACTATCACTAGAAGAAATAATACCGAATGAATCCTCATTCAGTCTTTGCCATTTCCATTGTAAATATGTATTATCGCCCATAGAAGAATGTAGATGATCGATGTCTATGATTCTTTCAGAGCCACGATATATCACAACTGATAATACGGTGGAAACACTATTATTTTTAAATACGGTTCCTCTAGAAGATTCAATTACTAAATTAGTAGTTATTTCGTCTTTCATGGTTTCCATTTTTTCATTCATGTCTCTAAGTTCATCTTCAAGAGTTTTACCTGAAACACTGCCCATAGTTATTTCTTCAGCCGCTATAGCAAGTTTATATTCTCCATTTTGATTCTTGTAAAATTTTACATAATTATTGCTATCGCCAATGGCTATTTGGCCATCACTATCGAGATATACGCCATGTGTTTTATCATCAATGTTATTTTTAACCCCGGAATATATGGATTTATTAGTTATATGAAAACCACCTATAGTAGCACCAAATGCTACCAAATCGTCTACAGCTATTTTACTTGCTGTGATTGATTTTGCTTGAATATTGGAGCCATTCAAACTATTATAATCTGTTTGTTCCTGTTCAATACTTGATCCATTCACATTAAGCTTGTAATATAAACCGTCTGAACCGAGTACTACCAATTTATCAGCTTTAATCGTGTTACCTTCAATCAGATCGCCATTGATAGTAACACCAACAAGATTACCGGTTATGGTTTGATCACCCACAACCAAATTCTTTATCAAGCCGGTATCTGAAAATATCTTTTCAATAGCTGCTGTACCAATATTAGAAAAATCGATGTCAGCAGAATGAGCCTTTAAGTATTCGATATTAGCATTAGCAGCATCTAAATCTTTTATTTCGGCTTTGTTAGCAACGAGATTTGTTATTTCTAAATCTTTAGCTTTTAGATTATCTACATCTGCATTTATTGCTTTTAAATCATCAATTTCTGCTTTGTTCGCTTTTAGATTTTCGATGTTAGCATTTGCTACATCTAAATCTTGAATCTTTGCATACTTTAAATTGATTTCATCTTTTACTTCTTCGGCATATTGCTTCGATATATCATTGGTGGTTGTTGCATTCATTGCAACATCACTTCTATTGCCTGTAATATGAGTATCGGAATGTGAAACTGAAACGTCTACTGTGTCGCCCATTTTGACCGAAACAGATGTTTTCTTTATCGGTGTGGAATTATCACTACCTTGTAACCTGACATATATTATATCGTCACTAACACTGGTTACAACACCAGTAGTAGTGTAAGGTGCTATTTTTGAATCTTGAGTTTTTGCAATGCTTTCCACTAATATCTTTTGAGTTTTTAAATCCATTTTAAGCCCTCCAATTTTCACTTTCAAATTGAGCAATCTCTTTAACGGTTGCTCCGGACCCAATCGTTAAAGATTGGCTTATTATTCTAAATGAACCTAAAATACCTTGTCGTGGTAACACAAAAGCTACCATGTCATTAACATTTATATCAGGATTAAATTCCCTAGTATAATCAATTTTTCTAGTGGATTTTGATAATTCTTCTAAACGTTCAGATCCTTTGCTTGTTAATGTTTCATCCGCGTCTAATGTCAACTGTTCGGCAGACCATTTTTCCCAGCCTAGTTTATCAACAGATGTTTCAGAATTTTCATCATTGTTAACTAATGTTTGATAATGACCATTACTATCACTTACTCTTAATACATTTGGTATATCAAAAATATCACTTTCATCAGAAAGTTCAGACATAAGCACATCGTTTTCTTTAGTGTCAAAAGTTGCTTTAATTTCATCTGTTTTCTTCTTGATAGTGACTCTACCTTTTCCGTTAATATCTATGAAATAATCGGTGTCGGTTAACAAATAGTTAACCATGGATAAAACCGTTTCGTTACTTTCAGCAACTTTTATTTCGTCTGTCTTTATGTCCGATTCCGTCGGATCAACAGGACATTGAAGTGATTCACTTAATAATGTTGAAGCTCCAGCGATAGGATCACCGCCTTCTGGAAAATACCATCCAGGAGGCAGTAATTTATCATCGGCAGGTTTTAATACGCTATAGCATTGTAAATCTATAGTAGATAATGTTCCTTTTATAGATCTTTTTGGCGATGTAACTAAGAAAGTTCCCATATCAACTCTGGCAAAGCCTTCTATTCCTTTTGCCTCCAATACTATTCGAACATATCCGTTAACTGGTTCACCATCAATGGATATACTAGCATCTTCTATCAAACTACTATCTGTATCTTTTGTGATAGACGCTGAAACAAACTTTTCGATTTCTTCTTTTTCTCCCCATGTTTCTTTATCAACAGAATATAATTTCCATTTTGAAGTATATCCTTGACTCCAATTCATATTAAAACCTCCTTTTATCATTCTGTTATCAAATCGCCCAAATACTCATCTTTTACTTCGGTTTCCTTAATGCTCAAAGAAATTGACAGTATTTGGTTATTAAATTCTCTATTTATAGAAACATCAACAGTGGCAGGATAGCCTAAGTTATTTGATGTTCTAACATAGCAAACGTTTGAAAATCTTGATAAATCATACAACTTTTCTACAAGATCTTCATTTTCATTCTTTACTAATTTAGCATTAATACTAACACTTCGTTCTATATAAGGAAGAGCGTAATATGCTTTAGATCCCCCGAGATGATAACGAGTTTCACCTTGCTTAGTCCTGCTATCATCAATGGTTACATCCCAAGGTAAAGCTATTCTATCGTCACCATAATTTATAATTGTTCCGGTACCTTTTAATTCGTATGGAATATCAATCCATTCTTCATCGCCATTCTTTGTTCTTGTGCAGAAACAATATGAATGCTCGAACTCATCACCAAAAGAAGGAAGCACATCTCTTATTACAGATCCCCAAGGAACATCTTTTTTACATAAATATCTTCCGTCAGATGTACTACGATATATGTCGCACACATCCGTTTCATCTGCCCCTTCTGGCTTTACAGGGATTAAATAAGCAGCACCTTCATCTATGGTTTTTTCTCCATCCTCATTTAAAATATAATCGCCTTTTGAATCCAATTTATAGCCAACTAAAATTTTAGAATCAGCCGGTGCAACAGCCTGATGACTCCAATGAACTTCAAAGTCGATATATTGAGGATCAGCAGTTAAAGAAGTATCTGGATCTGTACACTCTAATTGTAAACGATATTTACAATTATCTACGAGATTAGCTCCCAATATTGTATACTCGCCTTCTTCAACAGTAGCAGACCAAACACAATCATTTTCATATAAGATATCAGTTTTGTCAGGTCTTTCATGCTCGAATGTATCCAAAACATACAAATAAAGTTTTAAAGTTCCTGTTCCGGCTACATATACACTAAAATATGAATCTTTAAGAACCTTTATTTCTTTTGAAGTATCTTCACGAGTAACAGTCGTCAACGAATTACTAGGTTGCAAAATGCAACGAGGTTTTCTCGCTAGAATTAATTCCACAGGTTCAGATGGTGTTGATCCATGATTATTACTAACCACAACTCTTAAATAATGGCGATTAACGATATCCAAAGGTATTGGATTAGACTCTAGCGATACAGTAGAACCGTTTATCTTATGAGTAGATAACATTTTTATATAATAACGTCTACATTTTATATCGGAATCAAGATTAATATCTAATTCTTGTTCTCCATTTTGAGCAGATGAATCGCCTAACATATTCCATATAGGTGTTATGTCATCATCGTATATATCATCTGATGTATACTGAATACCAGCATTCAGCTGAGTATAGTTTTGCACATCTGTCGGTTTTTGTAAAGCGCCATATGCAGTGCCATCGGTATAAAACCATTTAACATGTAATATATCATCTTTATTAATCCAATTTCGATCAATATACAACATTATGCTAGAATATTTTTTAATAGAACTGCTACCATAGTTTAATTCAAATACACTGGATGAACCTGTTTCGTAAGGTTCCATAACAGTTGTGTCAATATCGCAACGATCTTCTTCTCCGTCAACCTTCGCCAATACTTTATATAATTGCTGAAAACCTTTGTAATGGCTATACTCAATTTTAGCCTCCGTTTGTGGGCAATTGGCACTTGCTACATAATTCCATTGTGCAGCCAGTGTAGAACCTTCTTTTACCCATGAACGAGATAAAGTTAAAACCGGAATATCTGGATCTTCGGACATTAACACGCCAGCAGACATTTCTGACCAATCACCATAAATAGTCTGTTCTCCTTCAATTCTATAATTTCTTACCCAGAAATAATACATATTGCCAGATGACAAACCTGTAATATAAACTTTAGTCATGTTAACATTGTCGAATGTTGCTGTGTTTGGGTTATTATTCGTCATCCAAATATCAGGATTTTCCGACCATGCCACTTGAACCCCATTATAAATGGTATCTACATCAACCGGGTTAACCCATGATACTTCACAAGTTGTATTGTTTTTCCATTTTGAAGCAACAACCTTTGTTATGGTGGCAGGAGTGGTTCCGCCTTTAACCCATTCTAAATCACTATAGCCTTTTACATTATTATCGCCAACGACTACTTTAACTGCGAATTTTTTATATGGATTTATATTGGCGTCATATTTATTGTACACCCATTCTTTATTATTCCATTCGTTAGAATTATAGTTTACGGTTTTTATCAAATTACTGGTATCTTTTTCATAAATTTCTATTCTAACACTCCTAGAATCGCCTGCTTTATATAATACACAATTAGGTATATTATCCCATGATATAGACACAACTTTTTTGCCACCAACAGATACATCATTAACTCTTGGCGATATGCCACTAAGTTTTCCGTATTGAACAACGTTAGATAATCTCGAATATGTTGTGTTGCCGTCATGAACAACCACTAACCTAAAATATCTAGCCGAATCAGCTGCTGGCTTACCTATGTCATTAGTCATGATCGAAGTAATCTTATAATTAATATTTTCTTTAGCGGTAGACCAAGACCCATCGCCATACCCGTCAGTTATGAAAGAGGTACTATCGCAGTATTCAATGGAAACACTATCAACTGGTCGCCAGCCACTACTAGTATCTATATGCCATTTTACGCCATAAAAACCAATATTTTTTTTGATGACAGATGGAGCAGATTGTATTTTTGGAACAGCAAATACATGAGTTCTTTTTACCATTTCAGATCTGCCGCCAGGACCAGCACAGTAAGCTCGAATAGTATATTTTACTGGAGTTTCAAAATTGTCAAAACCACTAATATCATTTTTGAAACTTATCCTGTTTACGCTCCTGTTATTTTCTTCCAAATTATACCATTTTCCTTTGAAACCAGATACAATTTCTTCTTTTTTGCCCAAAATTTGTCGAGTCAAATAACCCCAACATCTGGTACTTACTTTTCTAGTATTTGTCCCAATAGCGTAATTACTATTTAAATAAATACCGAAAGACAAACCGGTTCCATCTTCTGTATATCCGATGGCCACGGTGGGTTTCACCGCAGCCTCCATCACATATGTTTTTGTAACCTTTTCGGATTTTTTAGTTTTATAACTATAACCGATATATTGACCACCCGGACTTGTCTCTTTATAACGCTCATCAAATTTGACCCAGACTCTAAATACTATTTTGGAAATTCTACGGTTAAGCGATTCGCCTTTACTTACAAAAGGGTAATACTCGTTTTTATCGAGTTTATAAGTCCATGAAGAATTTCCCGCGCCTATTTCAACGGTTTTTTTATCCATAATTTTAGAACTACCTTTTATATGTACTTCTCTTTCTATGCATATTCTACCGTTTTTATAGTGTCGACCTCCATGATAATCATTAGTATTTGTGAGTCTACTATCCAGATGTCCGAATGACAGTACAAAATTATAATTATCTCTAGAAAGGCCAACGGTTGGTTTTTTTACATCATTCATTAAACACCTCTCCTTATAGCTCTTTGCAAACTTGCTGCTATATCATTAGCAATTTCATCCGCATTTTCTCCAGATGTATAATCTACATTAACAGTAACATTAACATTATCGCCGCTCTTCATCTTATCGTTCAATTTATCAATAGCGGATAACAGCATGCCATTTCCATTTTGATTTGAATTCATAGATGAACTAATAGAACGAACATTAGAAATAACTCCAATGGAAGGATTAATGTTAAACATTTTATTCATAGAATTAACACTAGAAGACACGTCGCTAAGATCAACTACTGGACGAATCGTAGGTTGAGAATCGATATCCATATTGGCTATTTTGCTAATCTTGTAAATAGCATTTTTAGTACCATCTATTGCTCTGTCTCCCATGGATGCTGATGATTTTTGTATCATGCTACCAAAGTCGCCAATACCTTGAGCAAATCCCAAAGGAATAAAGGAACCAATCTTTCTAAATATTTTAGAAGGAGAATGAATACCTAATTGTTTCTTCGTTGCTTTCTCAGCAAAAAGTGCCATGGTTTTTGCTTTAGAAACTACTTTATACTGATTTTCGCTTATACCATTACAAAATCCAGTAACTAAATATGAACCTGCATTATAAAATTTAGCATAATATGTTGTTCTCATACTAGTAACGGCCGTCATTAAAGACGATGTAAAAGAATTCGGTATGTTTTTCTTATTTTTAGTAATACCATTAATGAAGCTGTTAACTATTTTTATTCCGCTATTTTTAAAATCATCATTTTTATCTGTTATGCAATTTAGCATAGCAGAAAGAGATGATAAAATAGTCTTTTTTAACGTATTAGATCCAGTCTTTAAATCAGCATTAAGAACTTTAATAAGTGCTTTTATAGAAGATGAAGCTTTTGGTGCTGAATCTTCAAATGCTTTAACAAAACTATTAATATCCGTTTTTGATATATCAGCGAGTCCTGTCTTGAACGCTTTGATACTCAAAACATTTATCCCATTCATTGATTTCATCATTCTAGATATAGATTCAACAGAAGTAGAAGCATGAACTATCTTTTCTTTATCTATACCAGAAACAGATGAAGAATATGATTTTAACTTAGCGCCAAAATCAGATAAATTATTAGGAAGCATCTTTAATTTGGAATAATCTATTTTAGACAATTTGTCAATCATAGATGCTATTATTTTGGAAGCAAATGATGAATTGCTAATATCAGAAAGTGATAATCCGTTTACGTTATCAGAATATTGTTTCATAGTAGTTCCAAGCGATGTTAAATCTTCTCTTGGAAAATCTTCAAGATCATCATAGTCATAACCGTCTAAAGAATTTGCCATTTTGGCCAAAGAAAGAGCTGCGCTCGCTGATTGTTTTATCAATTCGGTGTCTATTCCTAATATATTATAAGAATAATCAGATAAACTTGTTCCGAATGGTTCTAGTTCTTTACCAAATTCAGCAAGACTATTGTCACCTGTTATTTTGGCTACTAAACCACCAGTATTAGGAATTTCTTCTGCTAATTTGACTAACTCCATAGCTGCTTTGGCTGAGTTTTTAACTAGATCA
>Ga0326511_10000139_pt1 | contig 57356 bp, 43 predicted proteins | sample 0_2496_0518_D_FD_203701 | JGI IMG/M metagenome (GOLD analysis project Ga0326511, IMG submission 203701) | Bovine rumen microbial communities from UC Davis, California, United States - 0_2496_0518 | ecosystem: Host-associated > Mammals > Digestive system > Stomach > Rumen | place: USA... | reverse complement strand
GGCTGCTGACAAGGAAGAGAGCCATTATAGAGACTGTTAATGACGAACTCAAGAATATCGCTCAGGTAGAGCACTCACGCCACAGGTCGTTCGATAACTTTATGGTCAATCTGTTGGGAGCACTTGCTGCATATTGCTTCTTCCCCAAGAAACCATGCATAGCATGTGAGAGGGCTATCGACAACCAATTAGCACTCTTCTGAATTCGTCGAACTCACGTTAATCTACTAGGGTCTCAAACTAATTCTTGACAGCCTCGGCGATTTCATCTTTCACCTCTTTAATAGGTTCAGTTATCTCACGCGTTCCTTTCTTGAACTCGCTCACCCCTTGTCCGAGCCCTCGCATCATTTCAGGCAATTTCTTCCCACCAAAGAGCAATAGGGCAATGCCAGCTATCAGCATCAGCTCTGTTGTGCCGATAAACAATAGTTGTGCGGTCATCATTCGTTCACGACAAGGGTTATTTCACATGTCTGGAAGTTGATTTCCCAGTTTCCTTTAGGATGTCCTTCCCAACCATACTTCTTCGCCTTTTCGTTCCACCACTGCTGAAACTTTGTCGAAGTTTCTCCCAAATCTTTTACCAACTTTTCATAAAGTTCATTGTCATTGGCATCCAATATTTTTGCCAATTCGTTAAGTCCATTACGCCTTTCAAAAAGGCTCTGAATCTCTTTGTTCTCTTGTGGAGTCACTTTACCCACAATTTTTCTTATTTCCATCGATTATATTTTTCAAAGGGGTCTAAACAGTCTATTTCCGGTATTACCTGAGAGTTCTCAACAACAATGTCTTTTTCCTTTAGCCTCTGTTGCATTGTGCGAGAAGCGTTTCTTTCAAGATGTGCTACTACGCATTGCTCATGCGAAGGAATATTGCAATCCGTTGTCGTCTGTTGATTTAGCCAAATACAGCGTTTGCATTGGAAAGCATCGCAATGGCGGCAGATGGGCGCATGGTCGAGGTTATATAGTTGCCTGTTAGGAATGTGAAGTCCTTCGTGCAAAGAACCAACACTCTCATTTGGATAATGTGCTGGACAAACGTAGAACTTCCCATCTGGAGCCAACACGACAGTAGTATCACCGGCATTACAGTTATTCATGCTACTTAGGAGTAATCTGTCAGTAAGCAGATTCAATTGTGCCCTCTTTCCATGCTGATAGAGTTCCACCATCTGGTCAACAAGATCGTCAAGAATATCTTTATAAGAATCAAACTCACTTTGTTTCCATTTGATTATATCAGTCAGTACGACATTTAATCGAGTTGCACAAGAAAGGATAGAAACAAGGCGCTCCTTGTTATCTATCAGTTCCTGCAGAGTGCAACGCCAAAGATAGCATCCATCAGTTTGTGACCGTACTAGCAAGTCATCCAAAACAATTACATCAAGATTCTCTCCACATGCTATCGGACCTATTTTCGTGTGGTCAACCATCTCTATCGTATTCCGATATTCTTCTGGCAACTGATAATCTGGATATACGAACTGAATATTCAGGTTTTCCTTCATGGCCCATATAATGCCATGCTTCAAGACATCAAGATCTATCAAATGTCGTTCCTTACAGCCATTCTCATAATGACAATACGAAACACTCGAATCGTCTAAAAGTACAACAAGATAGGTCAGCATATCACATTCATTGATTTACGTTTCTGTTCTTCATATTCCTGCAATTCCAGTTTACGGAACAGTTTGTTCCAATAGTAGTTATTGGCTCGAACTCGCGCTTTGTGCATCTTACAAATGGCCGTACTTCGCTGATAGATTGTATGCGTATCAGCAGCATCGTAATTTTCGCCCTGACACCATGCGCATCCGCTGGCCACCTCACAAGCATTACACTCTGGTGGTGACTGAGTTGTACGGTCAAGCATGAGGAAGGGGCGTAATTTATTATTATCTATGCCATCTTTTACGTTGCCAACAATCCATGCGGGTTTATCCCTAAGGGAATATTTTGCGAAGCGCGTGCAAGGATAGAAATTCCCAGCAGCATCAATTGACAACATTTTTCCTGCTCCACACCAATTGCTATTATCTATTTCAGGATTCAATGGCTTGCCAATAAATTCAGCAAAGAACGAACAGGCATGTTCCTTATAATATTCATTGTCAATTATTTCATCGGCCAACTCCATCAGCTGATTCTCAAAAAGCTGATCGTCGCCATTCTTCCATACATCTTCAAACACACAATTGATATTCACTTCTTTGATACCCAAACTATACAAATGCAAAACGCTTTCCTGAATATAAGGTATATCTTCTGAGCTAATCGTTACCTTTGTGCTGGCAGACGGGAATTGTTTTATCCATAATGGAATATTACGCACAACATCCTGATAGCTTCCTTTCCCACTACCCTTATATATTCGATTTAGGTCGTGTTTTATCTCAGTGCCGTCAATAGTGATACCAATACTCAGATGTTCGCTATTTTTCATAATGAACTTCTGAACCTTTTCCTCATGATAGTTAATGCCATTAGTGGAAAAAGAGAAACGATAGGAATTAAACCAACGATGATCTCGTCTGTACATCTCTTTTTTGAGATAGTCGCAAATTCTGTCTATCAAGTCTATTTCCAAGAAGGGTTCACCACCAATAAATTCCCAGACTACAGACTCTTCCCTGAAATTATCTTCATGACTGAGGATATAGTCAATAGCCTGTCGAGCTATATCGAAGGTCATCCGTTCCTTTGAGTTCTTACCCACTAAGTAACAATACTTACATGCCAATTGGCAGTCTTTAGTTACTATAAAAGTAATCGTCTTACAAGAACCGGCACGCCACTCTCGACCAATTAGTTTAATATCAGACATTGTAGAAATGACTCGTTACCAACCTATGTCAGCTGAACCCATGCATGTTCCACTACACGTTGACATACATTTACCTTTACAGCCTGCACTACAAGTATCGTATGCAGCATTGTAACGACATTCAGTCATACAGTTCTTGCTACAGGTAGAGCCACAACTCTTGCAACCGCCAGAACTATCATCGTCATCATCCTTATTGCTTCCACCGCCACTACTGCCACTCGATGTACTGGTTCCTTTACAAGTGTCACTACAACTATTACTGCAACTATCCTTGCATGACATTACTTTATTCACCATCTCATCTATAGAAGCATTATTTACGCAACCATCACTACAACTCTTTATGCAATGATCATCTTCCTTTTTATCGCATGAAGCAAGGAAAGATGGTCCAAAAGTTATCACGCCTAAAATCGGAAGTGCTTTTTTGGCTGCCTTTTTAAAGAAGTCACGCCTTGATAGGAGTTCATCATTTTTTCTGTCCTTTTCCATTTTCTTTAAAACTTAAAGAAGCCTATGAACTCCCAAATTCAGCGATTAATCATGTTTTAGGTTATGGAAGCAAAAAGACGTGGGAGCTTGTTCGTCAGTAACTATCCCAGTAGAATAGTACCTTCAGAAAACGTCCTTTCGAAGTTCTGCCTTACAAATGGTCAGAATCTTCATTCCATCGATGTTTGTTTTGACCCACCCTGCCACGGTGGCTGGCTAAGTCGGTTGCAAATTTATGGATTATTTTCTAAACCGCCAAAGGAATTGTCATTTTTTTTAATCATATTTAATGTTATAAGAAATCATCTTCTAATTACATGTCTACTTCCCAGTCATCCTTGGCATAAAGGGTCATATACATCCGCAACGTGTCCTTATATGGGGAAATCATGTATAATCACGTCTGAGGACGAGTTCTTGGCCAAGAAGATGGAAGAGGGGAAAATCTAAATAAGCCGCTAATTTTTCGATTTTCAAGACATTTTGAAATCGCAAAATAGAGTGAGAAAAAGGCATTTTCCGAGGGTTTTCAAGGGACTTTGCAGAGGCTAAAAGCGGTTGCTCAGAGCAAGGTATCGAATTACCTCGTAGTTCGAAAGACTTTATCGCACACTTCGATTCATTGTACGTCACACTTCGATTCATTGTATCTCGTAATTCAATTCGAAGTGCGTGGTAAAATGAATCGAACTACGAGATAACGAGACACATAGTTTTCGATACTAATTATAAAGTACTGATTATCAACAATATACAAACATGTTCAAAACTCGCTTATTTTCACCCAAAGAGAGACTTGGTGGAAAATGAGCGAGTTTTGAGCATAGTTGTTATTTAGACTTTTGCTGACATTGTCCAACGACCACAGGAAAACATCAAGGGAAAACGACGTTGAAGACTGTCAGAAACTGACGGTGAGCGTCTGACCGTCGTAAGGCACTTCACGCCGGGTGCCGTCAGGCAAAACGACGGTGAACTGGCGCTTCGCAACCATGCCCTTGTAGCTGCCCTTGCGCTGGCCAATGGTAAGCGTGCGCTGACGGTCGCTCCAAGTGAAGTCGATGGTGGAATACTGCCCCTGCTCGTAGTTGTAGTTATCGCCCTCGTCTTCATAGAGCGTGAAGCTGCCGTCGGCACCTGGATAGACGCGCAGCTCTAACTGCTGCCACGACTTTTCGCCGGCATACTGCATTTCAGGGCCGAGGGGCAGGATGCTGCCTGCACGGACGAACATGGGCACACGGTCGAGCGTGGTGGTGAGCGTCACGTCACGACCGCCCTGATAGCGCGTGTTGGTCCAGAAGTCATACCACTGGGCACCCTTGGGCAGATACTTCGTGGCGGTCTTCGTCTGAGTGAAATCGGCTTCCACGCCCCTGCCCTTGACAATTTCCTCGGGTGTGTACTGAGCCTCGACGATGGGTGCAGCGAGAATGCTGCTACCGAAGAGGAACTCATCGCCCATCTGCCATGTGCGCCGGTCCTGAGCAAAGTCGGCAAAGAGTGGACGCAGATAGCTGCCATTGCGGCTGGTCACCTGCCAGGCTGTACTATATATATAAGGTAATAGGCGATAACGCAGACGTATCTGGCGGGCAATGGCATCGTAGACAGGTGTGCCGGGACGGCCGAACTCCCATATCTCGCGCGAGCATTCGGTGCCGTGGCTGCGGAACACGGGGCAGAACAATCCGTACTGCATCCAGCGCACGTAGAGTTCCTGGAACTGCGGATTGCGAGGAGCCGAATTGGCACCGCGCGTGTTGTAACGACCACTGAAGAAGCCGCCAATATCAGTATTGAAGTTGGGACAGCCAGTGAGCGAATAATTCAGACCGAGGGGCAGCTGGCGACGCAGCACGTCCCAAGACGAGGTGACGTCACCGCTCCACAGGCCTGAACCGTAGCGCTGCTGTCCGGCAAACGCTGAACGGGTCATGATGAACACGCGCTTGTCGCTGGTGGTCTTGCGCTGGTTGTCGTAGACACCGCTGACGGTGGCCAGAGGGAAGGCATTGCGATAGCGGCGCCAGGTGCCGTCGCCGGCTCGATGGTCATAATGGCTGTCCTGCGGACGCTTGAAGTCAGGGTCGGTAGAGTCCATCCACCAGGCATCGGTACCGGCATCGAGCAGATTTTTCAGATAACGCCAATAGAGGTCGCGTGCCACGGGGCTGAAGGCATCATAGACCCTGACACCCGAGGGATAATCCATACGTGGAGGCCAGAAGGGCAGTCCACTCTCAGGCCAAGTCTCGAAATCGTAGAGCAGGCCTAACGAATCCAGTTCATGGAACTGACGGGTCATCGGTCCGAAGCTGGCCCAGATGCTGATCATGAAATGGGCATGCTGGCGATGCACCTCGTCAATCATCTTACGTCCGTCCTTGAACTCCTCGGCAAGGAAGTCCATTGCGTTCCACGTATAGTTAGAACCCCAGTACTGCCAGTCCTGAATAATGCCGTCGAGGGGTATCTGTTCCTCACGATATCGACTGACGACTGCAAGCAGTTCCTTGGCCGACTTGTAGCGTTCCTTCGACTGCCAGTAGCCGAAGGACCAAAGGGGGAACATGGGCACCTGCCCACTGAGTGTGCGCATCTCGGCAATATTGCCATCGGCAGAGCCGCCATACATGAAGTAATAGTCAACGGCATCGCCCACCTCTGACGAGAGGGTCATCAGATTGCTACCCTCGGGCTGGTCATAGACCGTGCGCGAATAGTTGTCCCAGAAGAGTCCCCATCCCCTCACGCTCTGTATGACATTTTGGAAGTCCTCCAGATTGTCCTGTTCCATGACGACCTTCTTGCCGCGATGTGAGAGGCGGCCGTCCTGCAGCGTGCCCAGTCCATAGACAGGCTCGTCCTTGGACAGGGCGAAAGAGGCTGTCACCCGATAGGCACCACGGTCAGGACCACTCGTGCGCTCCTCGAAGCCATAGCTCTCCTCACGGAACAGGTTCTTCACCTTGCGGCCTTCAAAATCAATGCGCCCCGTCTTCTTGTTGACGCGGACAGTCAGCTCGCTGCTGCTCACAGACAACGTGCTGCCGCTCTCTCCCACCCTCACGTCAACCTGCTGGGGCAGAGCGTTCACCACTAAGCTCTTTCGTGCAGGCAGTGGCTTACCCTTAGGAGTTTTCACGATGTGAACGGTGCGAGGCGTGAAGAAGGTCACGGTGACATCAGCATCGCCCGTCACGACTTTGGTCTGTGCGCCTGCTGACAGTGAAATGAGCAAGGCGAGGCATGGTAATAAGATTCGAAGCATCATTGAATTGAGAATTGAGAATTGAGAATTATGAATTTGGGAACGCTTTGCCCTCCTTGAACACCTTGATGGTCTCAAGAATCACAGGGTCGTCGGCATTCAGGTATTCTATCCACTGCTGCTCGTTCAGCACGCCATAAACGATGCGGCTGTGGAGGAAACGTTCCAAGAGATAGTGACTGCGCTGAATCATCAGGTTACGGCGCTTCAGTCCCTGACCTGCGGCATAGCTGGCAAAGCGATCCACCATGTTCAAGCGCTTCAGATACTGCTCGAGTGACTTCACGTCGTCATACTTCGACAGCTCAGCCCGATGCTCATCGACATACTCGTAGGCATACTGCAGGATGAGTCCTGACATGGTAGCCTCTTTATAATAAGAGGTAAAATTCGTGGTGTCCTGTCCGATGAAGATGTCGGGGGTGATGCCGCCACCGCCATAGACGGTGCGTCCGCCCTTGGTCTTGTATTCAGGTCCCGTGTGCTTGATGCTGTCCTGCGAGAAGAATTCGCCATGCTCATAGCGCAGCATGAGGTCTTCCTCGTAGTTTTTGTCCTGACCGCTGGTATAGGGCTTCTGTATGCAGCGCCCCGAAGGTGTATAATAGCGGGCAATGGTCAGACGCATCATCGAGCCGTCGCTGAACTCGATGGGCTGTTGCACCAGTCCCTTGCCGAAGGACCGGCGACCGATGACAGTGCCACGGTCGTTGTCCTGAATAGCACCTGCCAGAATCTCGGCAGCCGATGCCGATCCTTCGTCAATGAGGACGACCAGCGGCATCTGCTGATACGAGCCATGACCATCGCTGCGGAACTCCTGACGCTGCGAGCGACGACCTTCGGTATAGACAATCAGACGGTTCTTAGGCAGAAACTCATTGGCTATCTGCACAGCCGAACCGAGATAGCCGCCCGTATTGCCGCGCAGGTCGATAGTCAGGTTCTTGAAGTCTTGTTGCGCCAACTGCGCCAAGGCGATGAGCAGTTCGGTATAGGTGTTCTCGCCGAAGTTCTTAATGCGTATATAGCCCGTTGCGTCATCAAGCATATAAGTGGCATTCACACTGTGCATGGGTATCTCGCCACGCGTCACGGTAACATAGCGCAACTGCTTTTCGCCACGACGCACAATGCCCAACTTCACCTTTGTGTCCTTGGGACCTTTCAGCCGGTGCATGGCCTCCTCGTTGGTCAGTGTAGGCCCTACGAAAGTCGAATCGTCCACCTCGACAATCTTGTCACCAGCCAATAAGCCGGCACGCTCCGAGGGACCGTTCTTGATGACGTTCTGCACACGCAGGGTGTCGCGACGAATGGTGAACTCGATGCCCACGCCCGAGAACGAGCCGCGCAGGTCGTCCTCAGCCATCTGCTTGTCCTTGGCCGAGATATAGACCGAATGGGGATCCAGTTCGGAGAGAATCGTGGGAATGGCCTTCTCTACCAGCATTGCTGCATCGACCGTATCTACATACTGGTCGTTGACAATGTGAAGCAGATTGCCCAGTTTGTTTGTACCCGCATTGATAATGCTCAGACGGCTGCCGCCAAAATGGTTGGCATAGAACGTGCCAATCAGAATGCCTATAATCATGGCCAGGGACAGCCACAGAGGTGAAAAGCGATTGTTTGATTTCACGATTTTACCATTTTACTATTGTACTATTTTACTATTGTACTGTTGTATTATTGTACTGTTCTACATACTTTATGAGACGATAGCAATCGTCAAATTGTCAAATTGTCGAATTGCCAAATTGCTAAATAGCCAAATTGCTAAATTGTCAAATAGTCAAATTGTCCAACAACACGACTTCAACACCTGCTCTTTCAAGTAGTTCAATACCATCGGTTAGACGGTACTTTTCACCATACACCACGCGCTTGATGCCTGCCTGGATAATCAGCTTGGCGCACTCTATGCAGGGCGAGGCCGTGATATAGATGGTGGCCCCGTCGCTATTATTGTTCGAGCGAGCCAGTTTCGTAATGGCATTAGCCTCAGCATGCAGCACATAGGGCTTCGACACGTTGTTCTCGTCCTCGCACACATTCTCGAAACCCGTCGGTGTGCCGTTATAGCCGTCGCTGATAATCATCTTGTTCTTCACTACGAGTGCCCCCACCTGCCTGCGCTGGCAGTATGAGTTCTCAGCCCAGATACGGGCCATGCGCAGATAGCGCTCGTCCAGTTTACGTTGTTTATCGTCCATAGCTTATTATTACGCAATTCGATTCGAATTGCAAAAGTAACTATTTTTATTCAAAGGAAGCATGTTTTTACGTAACTTTTCTTGTATTTCAGTTTTTTTTCCTAAATTTGCACGAAGAAAACAAAATAACAACCTAATAACGTAAACCTCAGAAAAAATATGAAAAGTCTGAAAGCACTGATATGGGCATTGCCACTCACACTGACACTTTGCGCCTGCAGCAACGACGAAGAGACCATCGTCAGGAAGCCACGAACAATCGTTATGCAAGTTGTTACGGGCGATGCACAAGAGAGTTATCTGACAAGTGTAACCGTACAAGGCTCCATCAACGTCACTATCAAAAACGGCATAGAAGTGGGCATGGCCTATCATCTTGCAAACGACAGCAGCAACATCAACTATGCCGCAGCATCAGACTATTCAGGAGGCTACTATGGCAGCAGGGGCTTCGCAGTCACGCTCAGCGGACTGCAGCCCGATACGGAGTATGCCTATTTCGCCTATGCTAAAGACGCTGAAGGCAAGCTGGTCGTAGCCAATGAGAAAAAAACTTTCCGCACCATGAGCCCGGAAGAACTGCTGTCGTCGAGCAGCATTCAGCATGTGGCTATCCATGATGCCACCGCCTGCTGGACAATCACCGACGAGGATATTTACAACGAGTTGAACGACAAGAGTTTGAATATTTCCCTATGGGTGGCATGGTCTACTCAGAAAGAAGATTTGACACCGACCGGCACAACGTTTGCGGCAAACACAAAGGAACTGACCTTCAATATCGGGCAGAGTGCTTTTGCCAAATTAGTCGCGCTGAAACCTTCAACCAGTTATTATTATATCATGTATGTGAACCATAATGGGAAACTGTATGAAGGGGAAGTGAACACTTTCGTCACATTAGACGAGACCACCACCTTCGGTCAGACTCCTGATAATGTGCAGGCTATCGACATGGGACTGCCCAGCGGCACGAAATGGGCCAATATGAATTTAGGCGCAGCACGACCCACGGATGCTGGGTTGTACTACGCCTGGGGAGAGACAGAAGGCTACAACGCGGAAGGTTCAGACAATCATCTCTTTAGCTGGTCTTACTACAAATGGTGCAAAGGGACACGCTCGACTATGACAAAATACTGCACCAACAGAGCTTATGGAACGCTTGACAACAAGACCGTTCTTGAACTGGCCGACGATGCTGCCTACATGAACTGGGGGGGCGAATGGCGCATTCCCACCAGTGACGAGATGCAAGAACTCATCGACAACACAGTGAGCGAGTGGACAATACTGGATAGCATAGAGGGCTATCAGTTCACCAGCCCGAAAACGGGAAATTCCATCTTCTTTTCTGCAGCTGGCTGTCGCGTCAGCGAGAGCCACTATGAAAACGGAACAGACTGCTACTATTGGCTGTCATCGGTCGATCAGACCTACCCATACGCTGCCAGCTACCTGCGTTTCTATGTCGGCAGGGTGTTTCTGGCCAGTCTGTTCCGCTACTACGGCATGAATGTCCGTCCCGTTAAGCGATAAACGGAAAGACCGTAAGGCGAACCTTACAGTCTTCCGTCTACGATATTGCGTGGCAGAATGCCTTTCACGTCGTAAACCAGTCCGTTCGGCTTGAGCAGCGAAGGGATGTCAATGTCGAGGAACTCTTTATGTGCTACGGCAAGAATGACGACATCGTATTGATCTTCGGGCAGTTTGTTCACAATACTGACATGATATTCCTTTTCCACATGTTCGGCATTTGCCCACGGATCGAGGACGGTGATGTTATTTGAGTACTCCTTCAGTGCCTTATAGATGTCTACTACCTTTGTATTACGGATATCGGGGCAGTTCTCCTTGAACGTAATACCGAGTATTAGGATCTTGGCATCCTTGACGAGAACACCTTTCTTGTTCATCAGTTTAATGACTCGTTCAGCCACATACTCACCCATCGTGTCGTTCAGACGGCGAGAGGTCATCATGATGCGAGGCCACACACCATATACCTGCGCCTTCTGAATTAGATAATAGGGATCCACACTAATACAGTGGCCACCCACCAGACCTGGCGACAATTTGATGAAGTTCCACTTCGATGCAGCGGCCTCAATGACATCGTGCGTGTCGATGCCCATGACATTGAAAATACGTGCGAGCTCGTTCATGAAGGCAATATTCACGTCGCGCTGAGAGTTCTCAATAATCTTTGAAGCCTCAGCCACCTTGATGCTGGGTGCCTTGTGGGTGCCGTTTACCAGCACCGTATTATATACGCTGTCTACGAAATCGGCAATCTCAGGCGTAGAACCTGAAGTAACCTTCTTGATTTTCTCTACGGTGTGTTCTTTGTCGCCGGGGTTGATACGCTCCGGTGAGTAGCCTGCAAAGAAGTCGACATTGAATTTCAGGCCGCTGACGCGCTCTACGACAGGCAAGCACTCTTCTTCTGTCACGCCGGGATAGACCGTACTTTCGTACACCACCACGTCGCCCTTTGAGATGACCTTTCCCACAGTCTCGCTGGCACCAATCAGGGGACGAAGATCGGGATAGTCGTCTTCATCAACTGGTGTAGGTACGGCCACTACATAGAAGTTACAGTCGCGAATCTGTTCCAAGTCGGTTGTGCAGACGAATCCATGATTACGGATAGCATCCTGCAACAACTCGTCACTCACCTCGTTTGTGGCATCGTGTCCTTGCATCAGTGCATCCACACGCTGCTGGTTCATGTCAAAACCGATGGTCTTGAACTTCGTTGAGAAAAGACGTGCCAATGGCAGGCCTACGTAGCCAAGGCCAATGACACAAATCTGAACATTCTTTTCCATTTCTAATTGCTTTTATAAAATAGATTGATTGCTTAATTGTCATAGATGATGAGCTTGCCGTTCTTCATCTCCCACTTGACGTTACCCTCCATCGCCTTGATGACTTTGGCCACATAGACTGCTTTGTCATTGTTACCAGCCTTCCGCAAATACTTCTTGGCATCATTCAGACGATTGGTCATAGTACAGCCACAAGCTGCATTATAGTTGGCAATCTCGCTGTCGGGATATTTCTCTACCGCAATGAGCAAAGCGTCAAGCCAGCTGTCAGACCCTTCTTCATAACTGATGGCCACTTTATACATTTCTTCCAAACTCAAAGCCTCGGGGTGACCGTAGATGAGTTTCCGGCATTTCGACACGGTGTAAGGCTTCACCTCATAGTCAATGATGTAGTCGGTATGGCGTAAACCTGGATAGACATGCTGGTGGAGCCAACGGTAGGGTTGTCCGCCACCAACCTTTTTCAGGACTTCTTCCTTGGCATCGGGATCCATCTCCAGATCAATGACGCGGATGAGTTCTTCTTTATTGTTGAGCACGAAGTCGGGAGTCTCAGGTGTTTCTATGTAAGCCTTATTGTCATACCAATAGCTGTCTTTCACCTTGCGCTCACGGTTTTCCTGCAGGAAACCGCGCAGATTGCCCCAGTCCTCTGGTGTATAAGTGGTGCTGAACACCTTGGAATCGAAATTATACTTGTTAATCAGATGCCGCTTCAGCTCCTCTGTACGTCCTTTTGCCAGACGGACGTTGTTGCTGTAGGGACTCTCAGGCGATGCATATCCATGCAGAGAGATACGTGTGATGACAATGCTCTTGTCAAACAAGGCACTGTCGACAGACTGATGGATACGAGCCAATTCATCAGGGTTCTTGCGATATTTCGGATAGATAATGGTCTCGTTGACGGGGAAGTCAAGAAAAGCGTGTCCGACTATCTTGCGCAACTTAGTGTCTTCAGGATTCGGTGCAATCAGTGGCAGGGAAGGACACTTTCTTAGCTTGTTCTTCCGAAGGACCTTTAGTGGTGCTTTCTTCTTCTTTATTAAAAGATAAGTCAACCCGATTTTCAAATTGGAACGCACGTCTATTGGCGATTCATAAGCTACGCCATTAAAATGGTCCTCATATAGATTGTGGCTCAGCTCAACACCGATTCGCCATTTTGGAGCTATCTGGTAGGTAGCCGTTACGCCAGCCCTTACGGCGGGCAACAGTTTGCTGGAGCGCGAATACGGCTGTGTGTATGACAGCGGAACATCATCGAAATGATAGGTGTAGGCAACGCCCACACCTGCAAATGCCTTTACGTTGAAATGGGGTCTTCGGGTTATTGCCTTGTTCCTGCGTAGCACGTCGCTCACATCGAAGGTGGCATCGGCAAAAAGGCCAGTATTGTTCCACCCCCATGTGTCTTTCAGTTCACAATCCTGCACATTGCGGCTCTTGTTGTGATTGAAGCGAAGGGCAGCTCGCCATCCCCAAAGCTTGCTGAATTCTTTTCCTATGCCGACAAACAGACCGCCAGACCAGGGATAGGGGGTAAACTCACTATAGGGCAGGTTCTCGTTGACCGACTTGTTGATACCAGCATATAGTTGCAGATAGAAAGGATCCTTTAGCAATGCTGTGCTGTCAGAATCGCTTTGCGCTGCGATGCCCGACGAGCACAGCAGAAGCCCTCCTATCAATAGTGTCCTCATCATTTCTTTTTGCTTAGTATGAAACATAGCTGTCAGCTGTTTGTGTCTTGTGCCATTCCCAGAAACGAGTTCTTGTCACGTCCTTCGCCCATTGGGAGAAATTAGGATAAGCATTGAAAATGTGTACACCTTCCTTGGGCCATTTCCATTCACCGACAACGAGCAACGCCTCCGGCATCAGTCCCGGTTCAGTGGGCAGCGAGATGACATCGGTACAGTCATCGCACGTGCCGCGCTGCACTTCTATATAAAAGCGACTTGCATCGTTGGCCATAGAATAGCCGTTAGGCCATGGAACACAGTCGACATCGACAAAAGGTGTCGTGATGACAGAGCCTGTCGTATTGATGATTTCCAACTTGTCCTGCTGGTCTGCCAACAACTCATGAATCTCGCCTAAGTTCATATCACCTTCGGGGCCGTCGTAGTGGAGATACATGCGGGCTGTAGATCCTGCCGCCATCACTTTGACGCAGCATAGTTCATTTGCATAGTCGGGCATCAGTCTGATCACCGCATCGTTGAAATCGAAGTCCGAGCCTCGGTTTACGTCCTCGAAAGCCAGTGTCCAGGGATAGGGCCGATATCTGTCGGTTGAGAAGAAGTTGGGAATAATAATGTCGGGCATGTAATTAATGTCGACCTTAGTGACCACGCCGAAGATGATATCGTTACAGTCAAGGTCACCTCCGTCGATGATGTCCTCCATACCCATCCAGATTACCTCGCCGTCCTCCATGACAAAACTTCGGTGCGTGCCGTCAATGTTCAAGGCTTCGGCGGAAAAGCAGGTGCCCATGAAACTGTACTGGAATTTGGTGTAGGGGGCGACTCCCATCCGCTGTATGCGCTCCCATTGCTCTGCCGACGCTTCTTCGTCGGAGCGCAGATAGAAACCGATGTACTTTCCCACGGGTACGTCTATGTCGAACGAGATTCCGCGCAGTGCTTCAATGTCGTCTGGGAATTGATTGAACACCGCCTGCATGTTGTAGGCTCTGTCGCCAAGACGGTCCGGGTTGCCAGAGGTATCAGACCCATAGTCATCGTTCCTGTCGAAATTGGCATCATACCAGACGTTGGCATTAAAGGTATGCCCGTCAATCGTCACATCCTTGTTGAGCTTATACTGCACTTTGGCAAGCCCGTCGATATAGTCCCATTTATGGGTTTCGGACAAGTCTACGTACTGAATGTCCGAGTAAGTACCTGGAGTATGATAGTAATAGCCGAGGATGTGTGATTTCTGGTCAGCCTCATAGCCATTCACCCATGTAATGGTGAACGGGCCGTTGGAAATCAGCTCATAGTTGACGTTGAGTCCCAAATCCTTGGCATTCGTGCTGATTTTCGAGATGTTCATCATGTGGAAGAAGTCCAGCAGCTGTCCCATCTCAAACTCATAGTATTCTGCACGCAGTCGTGGTTCTGTTCTGCCTATCACGCTGTGCCCGTTGAGCGATCCAGCAGGTTCTACCACCCGTTTAGGCGATCTGTTTTGTTTCTGCTTTTTCTTTACCTCAATGCTGGCTATCTCTTCCCTTGCCCCAGTGAGAACTACTTCTTGAGATGCTACTTCGTTGTCATACATATAGACAAGATTGCATTTGCTTCCCTCCCCTTGCGGAGCCGTCATCATTACCGTTCCACTATTGCTTATTTCTTTATAGTCATAGAGTGTGGCTTGGTCTTCTGTTGAAAGCAGCCACATTCTTATGGGGGTGTCGGTGACAACGTTTACTCTGATGTTTACAGCTGTTTCCCACCATTGCTGCGGACTGATTTCGGTACCAAGGTCATCGATGAAGCCGCCCAAGGTGCGCTCGTATTCTGATGCTTCCTCGCGACTGCAACTGCAGAACAAACACGCAACAATATATAATGGTATTATAATGTATTTCATAAGACGATGCTCATGTCATTTTGAAGATTCCGTAAGATTATTTCTTGTTTTTCAGCCACTTCTCGATTTTTGCCGTGAAGCAGTATGGCTTCATGCCTAATGAGCGCCAGAACTTCCTTTCAGCCTGCTGATACCAGGGCTTCCAGGAGTCGGCAAACCTATGAATAGAGTAAGTGGCCTGCGTAATATCCAATTCCCCCGTGTCGTATGACTTAGGACTGAACAGCTGATAAGGTTCGAGATAGATGGTCTTGTCCTCGCCCGTTGCGCCACGGTTAATACCTTGATTGGCGATAGGTTCAAAATGATAGCCTTTCGACTCAAGCACTTTTTTGAACAACTGAGGCAAGGGTAGTGTGTCGAAGGAACCGTCGGGAAGGACAAAGTGGCGATCTTTGTAGTATTCCAGCATCAGACGAATCCACTCGCATCCTTTTTCTACTCCGAAGGTAGCCACTTCAGGATAGGTAGCATCTCTTTCGTAGCATAGGAAGTATTTACGGTCAAGCAAATCGTCGAACGACTTCAGCACCTCTACATCCATATCCATGTAGATGCCTCCCATGTTGTAGAGGGCATACATTCTGATATAGTCTGCGGCAAACGCATACTTCCTGTTGTCAAAGGCCTCGCTCACCCAAACCGACGAAGCTTTGTCGAAGCGAGTGAAATCCCACTTGACGAACTCATAGTCTGGCATCATTTTCTTCCATGTTGCCATGTATGCCTGCATGTCAGCGGGCACAGGATCATTACTCAACCAGCAGTAATGAATCACTTTGGGTATTTTTCTCTCCATTTCCATGCGTAAAAATAGCTTAATAATACAAATAATGGGTATAACGGTGTCTTTAGTGCCGACTGCTGGTAGATGTGCTTGAGACCAGCCCTCCTGGCGAATATCAGATAGAGTACACCGTATGCAATTTTCTTTTTGCTGAGATAAGTATGCGTGAACTTGGCCTTCTGATTAAAGTACATCGCCCACCCTTTAGGATACTTGCTATAGAGTGACTTCTCATTCTGAGAATAGCCGTCAGGCAGATATTCACAATAGGTCCATATTTCTTCGGCAAGCAGATATTTATATTCCTGCTCTATCTGGTCGTATGCATAGGCCTCAGTACTGAATTTCTCACCTTCAACTTCAAGGAACGGGAACCGCCTGATGACATCGGTCTTGAACACCAGCGTTGTATCGCCATAGTAGCCTTTGCTGTATAACTCCGCAAAGGTGCTGGTGCCTTTCACTGGGAAGTGGCACTTGGGTAAAAAGCCATTCCCTTCGGTAGGGAATCCCCGATAGGCAATAATCCCAGCTAAATGGTGATCAGTTTTAATCTGCTCCCAATAAGGTTTGACCGACTCTACAAAGTTGTCACAAACGTAGTCATCGCTGTCGATACAGACAAACAATGGTGTCTGGCAACAACGCACACCATTGTTGTGTGCCCGCATCTTGCCACCGTTGGGCTGCGTTCTGTAGTCGATTCTTATTCGGTTTTCTGCCACCCACGACTTTACCAAGTCTCCTGTATTGTCAGAAGAACCGTCATCAACGATGAGCCAGAGAAACTCTTTGCACGTCTGGCGGCAAAGGCTGTCGTAAAGTTGTTGCAGGATATAGGCTCTGTTATAGGTTGGCGTAAAAATGGTTATGAACTCCATATAGATGGTTTGTTATTTCTTCAGTTTAACGAGCTTTGACAGGATCATGGAACGTTCTTCCGCGTCAAGTCCGAACAGATAGCTCACGATGCCAGTCATGACCAAAGTGACAATGAAGGTTAAGATGGACGACAACAGACTGGGGGTTGTCAATTGCAACAAGATGACTGGCACTATACATGACAGTGCCATCACCAGCAGACAAGGTCCCACTGCTTTACTGAAATAAGTGCCTATCCTCAAATGAATCATGGGCTTCACAATGCAGAACCTGACGATGCAAGCAATGAAGGATATGCACAGATGCACGGTGAAGACTGCCCAAGGCTCCGCTCCTAAATAGAGGACGTAATAGGAAATAGGCAGGATCGACAACATCAAGCAGCCATTGACGAACTCGTATTTTTTGTTGTTCCCGGTCGAATTGACAGAAATAGCAAGGGGATTGGCCATCTGGTCAACAATCATCACCAAGAGCAGCAGTCTGAGAAACGCTACAGAATAAGCCGGAACATCGCCTAACCACAGATGGAGCAGCATGGGAGCTTCTACGAAGATGGGAAGGCACAACAGCAGCAACAGGCAGAACGTGAAGCGCGTGCTCCTGTAAATCAGTGTATGCATCTCATCCATCATTCCTGATGCGTAGGTCTTCGTAATTTGCGGATTAATGGCCATCTGGAAGTTGCTTGACAACTGACTGACCGCCCCTTGCACTTGCACCGCCACCGCTCTTGCCGCATTGACCACCGGACCAAAGAAGATATTCAGCAGCATATTCAAGCCCTGAGAGTAAGCGATGTAAGCCATGTTGCCCCACATGCTCCATCCGGCAAATGTGAACATCTGACGGAACAGCTGCCTGTCGTGTAGCCAGCGGTAATGACATTCTTCGAAATGACGGGTGCAATACACGTTGTAGACCATGCGAATCATGATTTTCTCTGCAGCAAACAGGATGGCATAGAGAATAAGCCTGTCCATACTGAACACCAGCAGGAGATAGACCAACAGCAGTTTCAGAATAGCATCCAGAATAGAGATGTAGGCAAAGGCCGACATCTTCTCATGAGCCACGATTGCAGCATTGTACGGATAGCTCATGATGCTGACCACACAAGTGAAAACACTTAGTTGGAAACACCAATGAGCTGCTGTCATACGTTCCAGCGGGATGACAAGCTTCTCCGTCAAGAACCAAAGGCCTACCGTCTCGCTCAACAGGACGATGACTGCCGAGATGACGAGATGGATATGCAGACTGGTAACAAATATCTCGTTCAGTCGTTTCTGGTTGTCTTTCCCCAACTCAAAAGTCAGGAATCGTAGAGTGGAGACGGTCATGCCGTCGTTCAAGAAGGTGAACATGACGACAACACCGCCTACCACATTATAGATACCATAGTCCTCAACGCCTAATGTCTGCAACACGACTCTTGATGTGTAAAGACTGATACACATCATCAGTGCCATCCTGAAATACAGGATGAACGTATTCTTGAGCATGCGCCCGCTGTTAGGAGTATAGGCCATAGTCGTTATCACATATTATCGTTTGTCATCCCAACCAAAGGGGTGAGCTGCCAGCGGCATCTTTGCCAATGGATGATAGTCGCCCTTCAGGCCAATGGGAGAGGCATTGCGGATGTCGCTGACAATCTCAATGCTGGGACGTGCCTCGCTGATACGGAATCCCTCGCCGGCCAGAATCTTCTCGTAGCTCTTTGTGTGCAGCTCTGTGAAACCTACGCTGAACTCGAACTCTTCACCATCGATATTCAGGGTGCGGTAAGTGCGCTTTTCACCCTGCACGGCATTGGCTGGCAGACACTCGGCATTGATACTCAGGAAATAGCGCACACGGGCTTTCTCCAGTTCCAGATAACCTGACACACGGTCGAAGCTCATCACATGTACCACATTGCGCTTTACGGGACCAAAGACCCACTGCAGCATGTCATAGAAATGCACACCGATGTTGGTAGCCACGCCACCGCTCTTGCGGACATCGCCCTTCCAGGAGATATAGTACCACTTGCCGCGTGAAGTGATATAGGTCAGGTCTACGTCATGAATCTTATCCTTCGGACCCTCGTCAACCTTCTTCTTCAGTGCTACGATGGCATCATGCAGGCGCAACTGCAGAATGGTATAAGCTTTGTGGCCCGTCTCCTGCTCCATCTCCACAAGGTTGTCAATGTTCCAGGGATTCAGCACCAATGGCTTTTCGCAGATGACATCTGTGCCCAAACGCAGACCGTAACGGATAAAGGCATCATGGGTGTAGTTAGGAGTACAGATGGAAGTGAAGTGCAAGGGATTGGCCTTGCGCATCTGCTTTGAGCAAAAGCGGTCGAACTGCTCATTCTCAGTAAAGAACTCACAATCGGGGAACGAACTGTCCAGACGTCCTACGCTGTCGAATTTGTCGTAAGCTGCCATCAGATTGTTACCAGTGTCGGCAATAGCCTTGATGTGGCGCGGGGCAATATAGCCTGCAGCACCAATAAGCGCAAAGTTTTTCTTTTCCATTGTTTTCTTTGTTTTTTTATTAGTCATATTATTGTTTATTTAGGTCTTTTCTGATATTGATATAGGATTTCAATCGGATGGACGGCTCTAACACCAGTACCTTCCAATATCTGCTGGCGGCAGGATGTACCGGGAGCTGCGACAAAGACTGGATGTGCCTGGTGAGAAGAACGAGACGAAAGAACGGCTTTCCTCACAGCAGGAAACAGTACACTTTCGCCTATGGCCAGAGAGGTCTCGTAGTGTTCCTTTTCGTAGCCGAACGAGCCTGCCATACCGCAACAGCCACTGGGAATGACATTTACTTTTGCATTGAGCAGCTGCCGCATCACTTCGGCCATGACCTCAACGCCCACCAATGCTTTCTGATGGCAATGACCGTGAAGGAACACCTCTATGGGAGTCTGGTCGAAACTCTTCCTGCTGATACGGCCGGCCTTGATTTCCTGCAGCAGAAACTCATCAAACAGCAGGCTGTTATGCCCTAAAGCAATGGCATCATTGCGCAAATCGTCAGATACCAGGTCGGGATATTCGTCACGGAACGAGAGCACGCATGACGGCTCAATACCCACCAAAGGGGCCTGTTCGTTCACCAAGTCTTTTAGCAACATCACATTTTTTGCTGCTATCTGCCGGGCAAGTTTCAGACAACCTTTGGAAATGGCTGCGCGACCACTTTCATTATGCTGGGGAATCTGGACTGAATAACCAAGCGAAGTGAGCAACTTCATAAATGTCTCTGCCAACTCTGGTTCATGATGACGCGTAAACTCGTCGAGGAAGAACCATACTTTATGCTCGCCCGATGCTGTCGGATTGACATTCTTCCATTTCTTCAGCTTAGGTAATTCCCTTTCTGCCGCAAAGCCTATTGTTTTCTTAATGAGTGATGCAGTAGGCTGCCACGCGACAAAGAAGTTGTAGATGGGGCGTATATACTGACAGACATTTTCTATCTGGCTGGTTCTTGCCACCATCCACGAACGGAAGGGAGTAGCGTTCAGGTCGTAGTAATGCTGCAACAGTTCTGCCCTCAAACGGGTCATGTCGACATTCGACGGACATTCGCCCCGACAGCCTTTGCAGGCCAGACAAGTGTCGAGTATCTCTTTGAGAACAGAGAGGTCTCCACCTCTGGTAAGAATTTCCCGGAGTACGTTGGCACGGCCACGAGTAGACTTCAGTTCATCGCCACTCACCTTAAAGGCAGGACACAGGGTGCCGCCTATCAGACTGCTCTTACGGCAGTCGGCCGAACCGTTGCACTGCTCTATCGAGCATACGAGGGCATGCATCTGCGACTTGGCTCCAGTAGCGCCAGGAGTATGGCACTCATCGAAGGCGGCTTTCCAGTTGAAGTAGGTCTTGTCAGTGCCTAACAATCGTTCTACGACATACTGTTGGTTCTCGTCAAAGCGCAACATACTGTCCATGGGCATCGTGTCAACAATCTTGTGACGGTTCAGCAAACCTGCTGCATCCCAGCAATGTTTCACCTGACGCATCAGCTCGTAGGCTTCCTGCCCATATAGCAAGGGGATAAACTCACCACGCAGCCGTCCGTCGCCATGCTCACCGCTAATACTTCCTCGGTGCTTCTTCACCAAGCGAGCGGTTTCTTCAGCTAAAGTACGGAACAGCTTACGTCCTTCCTTGGTTTTCAAGTTGAGAACTGGCCGCAGGTGCAGTTCTCCGGTACTGATATGCCCATAAAACAGACATTGAGCGTTCAACTGACAGAGCAATGCCCTGAAATCTTTCATATAGGCCGGCAGCTGTCTGGGAGCCACTGCTGTGTCTTCAATCACGCCCATGGGACGGGCATCGCCTTTCATGCTGCCTAAGATGCCCAATCCTGCCTTGCGCAGGTTCCACACTTTGGCAACATCGTTTCCATATACTCGCGTACATTTATATATTAGTCCACTCTGTAGCAGGTCTTGCTCCAGCGCATCGGCTTTCTGTTCCAGTTCCTCACGTGTATCAGCACGCAGTTCAGTTATCAGCAGGGCTGCAGGATCACCGTCAACGAAAAAGCGATTGCGTCGCTGTTCCTCGTTGCTCTTGCTGAGTTCAAGAATCTCGCCATCCATCAGTTCGATGGCAGTGGGCTGATGACGCAGAGCCACCAAATTGGCTTCGAAGCTCTTCATCAAGTCGTCGCAGTGGGCACACACCGCCATGATCTCCTTCGGTGGCAACGGGTCGAGGCTTACGGTAATCTCTGTGATAAAGGCCAACGTTCCCTCACTGCCTGTTAACAGCTTGCACAGAGCGAGTCCTTTGTTCTTTTCAACAATCTCGATTGCCTCATCGATGGCATAGCCGCAACTGCGACGTTGCAGGCTCTTATCCGGATAGCTTCTCTCTATCAGCGTGCGTATGTTCTCGTCAGCAGCCCATTGTTCCAATTGCGACAAGACGGCATCTAATAAAGGTAGCGACTGGCGATACTGTTTGTTGTCTGCCTGCTCCGTATCGAACGCTGAACCGTCAGTCAAGATGCCTTTGCACGCAATGACATGATGGCGTGTGCTGCCATAAACCAGCGAATGCGTTCCACAAGAATTATTACCAAACATACCGCCGATACAGCAGCGGTTGCTGGTTGAAGTCTCAGGACTGAAGAACAGCCCGTAGGGTTTGAGAGCAATATTCAGTTCGTCTCTCACCACGCCCGGCTGCACCCTTGCCCATCGCTCTTCGGCATTGATTTCGAGTATCTTGTTCCAATGCTTGCTGACGTCTACCACAATACCACTGCCTACCACCTGTCCGGCCAGTGACGTACCGCCAGTCCGGGGAATTAGGTCTATGCCCTTCTCCCTGGCTGTCTGCATCAGCAGACGCACGTCGTCAACTGTTTCAGGATAGGCTACGCCGTATGGAATCTCCCGATATACCGAGGCATCGGTGGCATAGGCAATCTTATGGAGGCTGTCGGTGTAGAGCTTCATTGTAGGAACTGGTATTTGAAACAATACGCTACGCGAAACGGCGATAGCAACGCATGGCAAAATCTGACATCACAGGGAGTCTGGTCACACATAAGCCCAACAGCGTCTCGGTGTCACGAATCCTTTCTTCCAAGTCAGACAACGACAGGTTGTCCTTGTCTTTTTTCTGAAGTTCCATATATCGCTTGCATAGCATGTAGGCAAGGGCTATCCTGTACGTTTTTGCTGCATGATTGCTTTTATAGAAATCGTAGGCGCGCACCACTGACTTCGAAGCATCTTCCAAGCTCGTCAAGGTGATGTTGTTCATGTAGGAAGCAGTATTCTGACAATTATAATGATATAACCCTTCGTGTATCACGATGTGTTTGCCAGAGACAAGAGCCATACAGGATGTCATCAGAAAGTCTTCAGCAAAATCAGCCCCACTGAGCGGGAAAATGTTATTGCTTATCAAAACGGACTTCTTGATAATGTATTTCCACAGAGAGGGGGTAATCCTGTTTATCAGCACAGAGGAGACACTGAATTCATCTACTTTGCAATACTTGGTTCCCTCAGATTCTTCCAAATAATAGTCAAATAAAATGAAATCAGGATCTTCCTGCAAGGCGGCATAACATTTTTCAATACAATATGACTCCACCCAGTCATCACTGTCAACAAACCAGAGATATTCGCCCGCAGCTGCTTTGATGCCTGTCAGCCGTGCATTCGCAACTCCCTTGTTCTCCTCATGATTGATTATTTTAATCTGAGATTTCTTTTCAGGATACTTGTCAATGACGTTACGCAGCACTTCCATGCTTCCGTCAGGGGTACAGTCATTTACAAAGATATATTCAATGTCAAGACCCCTCAGTTCGAATAATGAGGTAGCGCAACGGTTGATATACCTTTCCACATTGTAAACGGGTATGATTATACTTAGTCTCATCAGTAGTTTTTGCAGTGTTCAGAACTAATGACAACTATATGATTGATCATTGTTTATGTTGTCAGGACCACTCTTTCCTTCGTGGGATGGTTCAGGGTCAATCGTTTGGGGTAGACCTGGAAGGTAGTGATATGATCAGGTAACGGATACTCCAGCGTATATCCTTTGAGATAATAGTCGTTCAGCGTCTCAACCGATATGTTCAGTGACTTGTTGTCAGCAACATGCTGGACGATGTTGATCGGGAAACTCAGGAGTCTTGTCTTTGTAAACGCTCTGCCGGTACCGAAATGCTTTTTCTTCTGGGCAAAGACGCTGACATAGCTTTCAAGGGAGTTGGGGTTGTCGAAATAGCAATGTCTTAACGCCTTCACAATGGCTTCTTTATTGTATATGTGTGCATCGACAGAGAACAAATATCCCCAAAGGGTAAAAAACTCATAGTTAAAATATTTCCATTCAAGATAGTTGCCTACAGTTTGAATGCCCTGAGGCTCTTCGTTCATGCCTTTTCCTGTCCGTAAAGAGAACTGATGGCTGTATGGATCAGCATTAATCCATTCAGTAATATCATTACCGATGGTGGTTTTTTCGATGAAACAGGCATCGTCAGTCAAGAACATGACGTTAGCCGCCTGATTCTCCGTCAGTAGCCGTAATAGTGCCTTGCGGAAGTTTGTCTTTTTCTTCTTCTTTAGAAACGTCTTTAGGAAATACTTATATTCCTTTTTACAACTTGCATGGAACACCTCTGGAATTGCCAACAGCTTTGAAACGGTTGTCTCTTTGATGAAATGGATATGCTGATAAGACTGATAATCCTGTTTAAGCTTCTCGTAGCCTTGATTGAATACATCTGATGAAACATTATACAGGACATCAATCGTATAGTCCTTGGCCTCAATATCACGAATCATAGAGTTCAGCAGCGTGTTGAGCTGCATGGCTCTGTTGAACGAAAAAATAATGATTTGTAACATATTTACAGTAGGTTTCTATGTTCTGTATTTATGGCAGGCTCAGCGCGTTGCCTATTTGTGCCCGACGATAAAGCGTTTCACCACGTTCTTCAGGTTCTGCATGATGAGTTCTTTTATCCATCCAATGCCGAAGTTATACCATCGCTGAGGATGGGTTGTAATCATGAGCTGGTCAGGTAGGCGGTTCTTTCGGATGGCCTCAACAATATCGTCCGTGGAGTGGAACGACCAGCCTTTAGCATTCCATTCCTCTTGATAGCCTTCCACTTTATCTCTCACACTGACCTTATATCCGTCCCAGCGGCGACCAGTATCCGTTAAATACAACATCTTGGAGAAATCTGTCGAGAGATATGGTTCACCGATAATCCCCAGATCTGTATATTTGTAGGTTTTCCAAATGTCCTTGCTGTCGTAGGGCGAACGTGGGCTACCATGCATGCAGATGGTACTCACAGGAGCTAACTTTCTCAACTTTTCAAGATTTGTTTTGAAGTCGTTGTAGGCTTTCTGCATATCACCGTTACAGGTGGTCAGCGATTCATAGTGATAACCTATTTCGTGGCCAAGTTTGGTGATTTCTGTAATAATCTCTTCATCCCAGCTCTCTGGTACAGCCCTGAAATAGTAGGAGGCCTTGGCACCTATCTCTTTTTCTTCTTTTGCAAAGCGTAAGGAGTTCAGAGGCCTTAAGTCCACATCATGTCGAAGAATGACAAAGCGTGGAGGAAGTTGACCGCTACAATACTGGGCGTATGTAATGAACACATAACCACTGTGTTTCAATTGCGTCAGAAGCTGAATGTATTTCTTCTCTGTAAAATCCATTAGTATTAAGTATTCTTGAAAAGACCTGCGGTGTTCTTAGCTTCTTTGTTGGTATTGCGCTGACAATCGTTTCTTCCTATAATCCATCAAATAACCAATCGCGAGACAGGTAAAGATTGCCAGCATCATCAGCAACATATCCAAAAGGAAACTATTATCTATCTGTGCTCCAATCATGGGTAGAATCTTCTTTTTAAAGAATGCTTTATAATAAGCAAAGAAAAAGAGATGGAAGGACAGCACCACGATAGAGTTTGTTCCGATCTTCAAGAAGAATGTCTTCAGTACATAGAGACGATTTCTTGCACATAAAGCCATACAGGCCAGTGTTCCACAGATACCAGTAGCCAATGCCATTATCTGTCCACATCCAAAATCCCTGACGCTAAGGTTTATAGGTCCATTTTCATAAGATAAAGCAAAATAACCCAACATTAGTATTCCTGTCGTTGTCCATGAAAAGTCTGGAGTGACTTCTTGCTTTGCAAACAGATAACCTGCGATCATGACAACAGTAAAGAATGGGATCATATCTATGCTCCAAGGCAGAAGAATCGGCAGTTGTGTCAGCATGACGGACAGGGAAATCAGAACGATGCACAACAGCAGTGTTTGCTTTCGGCTATTCGTAAAACGATCGACCACAAGATGAAACAACAGAGTCGTTGAAAAAAATGCTGTCAGATACCATAAGGGAGCATTGGCAATGCTACCAAGTACACGTTCTTCTGCATTCATTATGTAGTATCTGGAATAAAACACGCCTTTAATTGCGTCAACCGTTTGATCAACTGAGAAAGACATGGTCAAGATGTATGCGACTAATAGGATGCCACTATTCACGAAGTATGGCAACAGCACCCGTTTGGCTTTCTTCCTGATGTTTTGGCTGTAGCTTCTCCCTGGTTTATAGAGCATACCGGAAAGAAAGAAAAATGCGACGATATAGAATGACGACACATAGTGACTGGTGTCGTGGGCGTGTGATAATGCGACCAGGAACAGCGCGACACCTCGGGCAGCATCTATCGTGTAGTTTCTTTCTGAAAGTGACATTTATCTGAAACGATATTGAAAGTCTGGATTTTTTTTCATGATGTCCCTGCTATTGGGATAGTTCTCTAAGAACCAAACCAGGAATGCTGTGGGGTCAATCTTCTCGTTCAGCAGCTTTTTCCGCCTCTCTTCGTACAGTTGCTCCGAATGGCTGTCATCTAAGATCTGGTTGGTACACGAAAGGATTTCATCCAGATTCTTCAGATGATACAACAGACCACGTTCCTGCTCTTCATCAAATAGGCCGGCTTCGAGGGTGTTGATGTAGATAGCTGGCGTTCCCAGCACGGCTGCCTCAGAAGCCGTCGTGCCTCCTTCGCCGATGTAGATGCTTGCAAAATAAAGAAGTTGGTGCAGATACTTGGGGTGTATCTTCAACTGATAGGGTTTAAGTTCTTCGTTTAATTCCACTTCAGAAGAGATAAACACCTTGCACTTCCTACTAAGCGACTGTACCAGTTCCACCTTTTCTTGATAGCTAAGACCATATTGACCAACATCATGGTTGGCTTCCCATGAAATAAACCTAAGCACACAGAACCGCTCCCCTTCCTTGATGCCAATGCTGTCAAGCACCCGACTATCTGGCTGGAAATAGTTAGGATGCAGATAAAACAGTTCCATAAAAGAACTGAACAACATCTGGTTTTTCCATAGCTTGGCATTATAACATGACGGGCTCAGCACGACATCTGTAAAAGGCCGACACATCCAGTGCTCCAGTTTAGCATGTTCTGTATCGTCAAAGGCAATGTGCGGTTTGCCGATGAGTTTAGAGACGTGTGCCGCATAGGGCGAAGAAAAGGACAAAAAGAAATCTGGCTTGAATTTTCTTGCTATCTGATACATTTTATAGTCTATCACAGGAAGACCTATCAGTTTATTGACAAGCCCTTTTTTCCCTTTTCCGCGCGACACCCAGTCAAAGCCTGTTGATTCTATCAGTTCAATAGTACTGTCTCTTTCACGGACAACAAACAGGAACTGATAGCCTTTCTCCGTAAGGATTCTTGCACAATTCTTGAAATAATGAATATGTGCGGGATGTCCAATATCAACCAATACTCTCATTTCTTTCTTTTATGGTTCTTATCCTTGCTTTAACACTTCCTTATAAATGGCAGCAAGCTTTTTGGCAACGAGGTCGTTTGTGAGTCCGAGGTCTATGACGCGCTGCCGTCCATTGGTACGTTTCCCAAATGCCAAAGCCTTTGCAGTTTGCTTAGCCACGACATCAGCATCAAAATTGCAGATATAATGTCCTTCTACATCTCCCAGCAGATGTTTGATGTCGGCTACGTCGGTTGCCACAATCGGACAGTTACAGGCCATCGCTTCTTTCAGTGCCTGTGGAGAGCCTTCGCTTTTCGTCGGGAGTGCAAACATGTCGCATGCGCACATCTTAAGGGTACACTCTTCCCTGGAAAGTCCCTTCATTTCTAAACAGACGATGTCATCTTTGTTTGGAAGACGCGATATGGCCTCTTTCAACAGTGGGAAGTTCTTTCGAAGATTGTCAAAGGCACCACCGAACAGAATGTATTTTTTGTTAGGGTCAAAGCCCAGGGCTGTTCGTGCTTCCTCGAATGGTGTGATGTTACAGTCAGAAAAATTAATGCCGCAGGGAATAATGGAATAGTTCTTAGCCTTGTAATAACAAATTCGGCGGATATGTTCAGCTACATAGACCACATACTTAGCCCTTGTCGCTGCTATTGACGAAAGTAGGTTCACTAAAGCCGAGTGAGTCTCACCGTTATGGAATGTTATTACAACGGGGACCTTGTTCTGTAAGACTGCCAACAGACCGCTTAAGCCGAAATGGGCGTGAACGATATCTGGTTTGAATTCACGGATTTTCTGAATATAGGCTTTTCTGTTTGACAAATAGCCGCTAAAGCCTTTTCCCTTAATGCCATAATAGTCCAATATGCAGCCTTCCTTTTCGAGGGCTTTTGACTGTTCCATCACAAAAGGAGAAAACTTTCCAGAATTAGTGCTGGCTACAATTAGTATTTTCATAATAGTTTGCTTTAAGTTATCTCATCGTATTCCAGACAAAGGATGAAAGAAAGATGAACAGAGTTGTTCCGAACATAATGATGCTGGGCTTTATATTTGGTAGAGGAAAAAGACCAGGCATCTTTTCTTCCTTAGCGGCACGTTCGTCGTATTTGCTGATAAACCAGAAAGCGGCCATGTAGAATGTCGATATGTGAGGCATGGCTTTTCTCAGTTCAAGTCCGTCATTCCAGACAGCCAATGCCAGCATCTCCAAGAGCGTAAAGAAATATAAGGGGAAAACCTTTTCCTCTTTTTCTTTCATACAAGAGGCGAAACCATTCCAGAAAGCAAGAAACAGAAAAAACTTAAATAAGAGTCCAGTGCCATATAAGGGCAGCTGCGACATCTTGATACTATCCAATATCAGTAACTGAGGGAACGGCCCTATCATCACGCCAATGGCACTGACGGCAACTCCAAACACAGAGGTATCGACATAGTTTTCAGAGTTAGCGAGAGTTTCTGAAAAGGAACTCAGTATGCCATAGAGAATAGAAAAGAAAAGGGAGAGCACGATGAACAGCAGGAACAGGATGGGACGGGCATTATTCTTATTGATTTTCTTTCCTATATAGTAGGAAGATATCCCTGCCAGCATTAACACCATAACAGCCGGACGGAAGAAAGTCATTGTGATGGCAATCAGTATGGATAGTGCGAAATAGACCTTGCTCTTACGTTCCAAATACTGATAGAAACTCCAGAAGCTGGCAATCACGATGAAGACCATGAATATTTCTTTACGGAACGATGCATAATAATAGATGTTGAAAGAAGCAATCGCGTAAGACAGTGCTGCCATATAGGCATGTTCAATCTGCATGAACTTCTTGCAGGTGCTGAACATCAGCAATGCACCCACCGTTCCTATGACGGTCTGGGCAAAAAACAAAAAGTAGCGTGAAGGAATGAGGCGAAGGAAGAGCGTCTGTGAGATGCTTGCTCCCCAGTCGGAAGGTCCCCAGTCGTAGGTCGAAGCGATATAGTCCACCTGCTCATACAGGGGTATGTCTTTGTCGACCATATTCCTGTCGATGTAGGAGTAGAGGTATGGGTCAGTATAGTCCCAGTAGTACGTGTCTCCCGTATAGTAGCAGGACATCTCCAGATAGATGCCGACTACGACGATGGAATAAAGGAATACGGTCAAGAACAGCCTTCCGTAACTGTAATACTCTTTGTTCTTGCCAAGTGTACACCATAAAATGATGGAATAGGTTACGAAAAGCAGTACGTTGACGTAGTTGTAATAACTGATGCTGTTCTCACAATAGGTGAATAGAACGGCAAACAATATGATCCCTATCCAAATATAGTTATGGGTGATTTCCCTAAGTAATGATGTCATGGATAGGAATAATGATATTAATGCTTGATACAACTACGCAGCCTCCAATACCAGCCAAGCATGACTGCCGTTGCCCTTACGCCTGTGAACTGTACCATTCTGCGTATTCTCTTCGACTTTGCCGAATGGCCATAGTCCAGCAGACCGGCGTGTTGACGGAGAATGCGCAAAGCCACCGGCTTGTCCTTGTCAGCGAGGAGATGGTAGGAATAGCCTCTGTTCACCCACATATTGGCCAGATAGGCACGGATGATATCTGCATTTTTGCAGTTCTGATTGCATTGCGCCTTCCAGTAGGTGAAAATCTTGTCATAGCTCTCATAGACCCGCAAAGTAGTTGTTGTCGAAAGACTGGCTTCGCGATGGTAGTAGCCGTAGAACTCCATGTTCGTGACCACTACGGTCTCTACATGCTGCCACAAGTGCATGCTCCAGTCAATGTCTTCACTGATGAGTCCCAACGGGAACAGGATGTTATGTTCGAGCAACAGTTCGCGGCGCACAAGAAGGAAGCAGGCACTCATTCGGAACTGCTGGTTGGCAACAAGATACTCAAACACCCGTTGACCATCGGCCAGCTGGCGAATCTTTTCTACGTCGTAGTCACGGGCAGCGGTGCAGTGCCCGTCCTGCCAGATGTCTACGTTCTTGAAAATGATGATGTCCGGTTGCCCCGTCTTTTTCTCTTTAAGCAGTAGCTCCAGCCCGTCGGGCAACAGCCATCTGTCGTCAGAGTCCAGAAAGGCCACATACTCACCTGTTGCCTGGTGCAGCCCCGTATTACGGGCACCTGACAAACCTTGATTCTGCTGATGAACCACACGGATGCGAGGTTCATCAGCAGCAATCTGGTCACACAAGTCTCCGCTTCCGTCGGTACTCCCGTCATCAACCAGGATGATTTCCAAGTCCTGAAAGGTTTGGTCAAGTACCGAACGGACGCAGTGCTTTAAGTAAAGCTTGACGTTGTAAACTGGTATAACGACGCTAACCGTCATCAGGCATGCTTAGTTTTGTGGGTCCAGATACCAGTCGGCATTCTTTTCGCCTTTGCTCGTAGCCCAATCAATGAACTTCGGATAGAAATTACTGATGGGTTTACCTTCGTTCGGACGGGCCAGGATTGTTTCTTCAAACATGTCGGCAGAGGCTCCGGCCAGATAGAATCCGAAGGGGTACAGTCCGCTGCGTACATACCATTTGCCTTCGCTTGGGTTCGACCTGTCATCAACGGTTCCGAAGAAGCTCCGGTCCATCTTCTTGGTCGGTGCAATGCCAGGCAGGTGTACCTCCCACCGCTTCGTTTTGTCCTCTTCCTCATCATAGACATCAGCCCAGATGAAAGGTTCTATTTCTGCAGTTTTCGAAAGTGCAATGGCAGTGTTGTAGTTCAGCTCGAAAATATAGGTGGTGTTCAGTTCGGCCGTGATGTTGTCGGTCAGGTAGTAGTAGTTTTCCTTGTCGTCTTTCGTGAAAGTGACCGTCTGCTCAGTGGTCTGTCCCTTTGCCATTTTCTTCATGACAATGCTGCTGGGAGTTGTTTTCGTGTTCAGTCTGACAGCAAGTCCGCTTACCTTACCTACCACATTTTGGAAAGTCTTCAAGCGAATCACTTCTTTTTGTACCTTTCCTTGGTTGGCATACGTCAATTCATGCTTGTAATCAACCATCACATCGTTCATGTCGTAGTCGCCACGGTTGGGCCACAGGTCTTCAAAGGCATAGACCCCCGACGTGGTGCTCTTGCCTTCCTCGACATCGTTCAAGCCTAAAAACACTTTAGCAGGGTTGAGGGCAAATATCAAGTCGTTATAGTCGTTGTCATCGCAGGCATCCTCGAACGACAAGATGCAATATCTCGAGTCGTTATTGTCTGTATATGCGAACAGTGCGGTACGGGCATCACCATTGGGATTAGGCTTTTTGAAACTTGATCCTAAGTTTGCATTGGCATAGGACATACCTTCTGTAGATGACGCCCAGATATTCATTGCCTTATTATACGGGGAGCTGGAGGATGTTTGTTTGGTGGCATACTCCTTGCCCATCATACCCCAGCCATTAGTTCTCATGAGAAAGCCAATCTTGGTGCCTTTGGGGAATTTTGTGCTTGCCTCTGAATACCTCACATTAGCATCGCTTTCATTGATGTGGGGATAGTACATCAGATGAATGGCGTCGCCTCGCACGGTACCTATATTGTTTTGATAATCACCGTTTGTGTATCTTTTGCCGTCTTGGGTATTGGGGAACAGCATGATGACGTTCAAATCCATGCGGTTAGTGGGTTTGGTGCTCTCGTTATAGTAATAGTAGCCGAGCGAACTGTTCCAGCAGGTGAAGCTGCCCAGTGCCGTGATGGTGACCTCTGACTCGTCCTTCAGCGTAATGTCGGCTGAGGTGCGATAGTGCGAATTGTCGATGCCACTATTATTCGGAAGAATGTTACAGGCTTTGTTATACATGGCATCAACCTTTTGTTGAGTGAGCACCAGACCAGGTGTTGTTACAGCCGTCGCGTCCATCAAATAGTCAACAGGACGCCCCGTAGCAGTGTTCCAGTGACCAAGTGGGGTTCCCCATTCCTTGTAAACCTGAGTCGCAGTCGTAATTCCACTTGTATTCACTTCGTACCCAGTACTTTTCAGTTTACCCAACTCATTGGTTGACTCTCCCGGCCCTGGCGCACGCCTTGAAGCATAGACCTCCATGGTCGAGCCGTCGTTCTTCACCACGACCTTGGCTTCGTGATTAACAACTTCTGCTGTTGAATGGTCAAAGCCAATCGCAAGGTTTCCTGTCACGATATGCAACACTTTCGCGTATGCCGGCAGCGTCAGGGCCTGGTCGAACTTGCCATTCTCATCGGTGTATGTCTCTAAGAGTGGCTTAATTGTTTCATCCACGTATGCATCGTCGGTATGTTCGTTGACGACGGGATTGGTAGCATAAATGGCGAATCGCACAGGACCCAAGGTTTCAAAATCAGAGTAGTCGACAAACAAGTCAACCGTTTGTGTCGTAGAGAAATCAAACGAGTTTGATTCTACAGGTGTTTCCTTGCTCTTGTCCGTGAAAAACTCGTCGGTATCCTTACATGAAGTCACCGCGAACAATACGCATGAACCAACGCATGCGCTAAACAGAAATTTCGAGTAGTTGATCATAACAAAAATTTTTTTAAGTGAATATTAGGTTTTTTATTGGCTACGTTTCATTCTGATAACGATGTTATAGAATGTTCCCCAGAAATATTTCCAGTCGGTCCAGAAGGGGTGTTTCAGATAGGATTCGATGTAGCGACGCTCTGAAGCCTGTATCTCGTCGAGTCCGATGGGGGTCTTCTTTTCGTAATACAATGGCGGGAGCATGCCGGGCTTCACCTTTGTTCGGAGCTGCTGCATCTCGGGGGTATAGAGCGAGAAGAAATGCTCGGTCAGCGGTCGCACCCCCACCCATTTCATATCTCCCTTGAGCACATTCCACAACATGGGCAACTCGTCAAGCCAAACAGAACGGAACAACCGTCCCCAGACGTTGACGCGGAAGTCATTGGTCAGCTTGCCGGAATGATCCAGCTTGTTTTTTTCGTACACATAATCCTGCAGATACTGCGAATAGCTGTGCATCGTCCTGAACTTGTAGACCTCGATCCATTCGCCATCCTTGCCGATACGTTTCATCTTCAAGATGGGCGATTCACAGGTGTCGTTTCTTTCCAGCGGCTCCGATCTTTTTCTGGCTACCACATAAAGGGCGCCGTCAATCTGCTCGTCATGTTCAATCTTGAAGCCTGCCCTGCATATTCTGCCAAGAATCTCGGTATAGCTGTACGTGCGGTACCGTTCGCCTGTCAAGAAGAAATACATCTTCCGGGTCAGTTTCATCTTTGGCAGCATCTCATGCCAGATGTAAGTCAGCAAGACCAGCATGTTGCCTATGCCGAAAGGAAACCTCTTCTTGATGGCACTGAACTCCTGATGACTTGTGATAGCCACACAGCTCAGCTCATCGCCAATCTGCATTTCATGATTCCAGTTGTCGAGGAAATCATTCAGATGAGGTATATGATTTAACTTTCCCTTGATACAAACTTTCATACGTAATGCTTTGCTTTACAATGCGGCGATCAGTGTAGAACAGATGTTCTCAATATCGGCCGGCTCCATATAGGGGTGCATGGGAAGTGACAGGACGGTAGCACACAGTTTTTCTGCCACGCTGCACGTGCATCCTTCTGGCCGTGCTGTGCCTTTGAATGCGGTCTGCAGATGCATGGGCTTGGGATAATAGACCATCGAAGGGATGCCGGCTTCCTTGAGAGCCGCCTGCAAGCGGTTGCGGCATTCCTCGTCAGGCAGCTGAATGGTGTACTGCGCCCAACTGGATCCGAATCCCTCAGGTATGACGGGTGTCTTCACGTGGTCTTTCAACAGCTGTGTGTAATGCCTTGCTGCTTCGTTGACGCTTTCCACCTCCTTGTCAAAGGCGCGAAGCTTCACTTGCAAGATAGCGGCCTGCATCGTGTCAAGACGCGAGTTCATGCCAATGCGCACATTGTCGTACTTGTCCGTTCCCTTTCCATGAACGCGATAAGAGTTCATCAGTTGTGCCCACTCGTCGTTATTAGTAAAGACAGCGCCACCGTCACCATAGCAGCCAAGGGGCTTAGCCGGGAAGAATGAAGTGGTGGCAATGTCGCCAAACGAGCAGGCTTTCTGCCCGTTCTTGCCTTGCAAGCCTCCTTCGGCTGAGCGAATACTGCCGCCAAAGCCCTGTGCGCCATCTTCCAAGATGAGAAGGCCGTATTTCTTTGCCAAAGCTTTCAGAAGCGGATAATTGGCAGGAAGGCCGAACAAGTCGACAGCCACGATGACCTTGGGCGTCAGCTTCCCTTCAGCCAGTGTTTGCTGAATGGCTTTTTCCAGACTCTCTACGTCTATATTAAAAGTGGTGTCGTCGACATCGACAAAAACGGGGGTTGCACCTTCCAATGCGACCACTTCGGCAGAAGCGAAGAACGTGAAGTCGGGCACAAACACGGCATCGCCAGCACCAATGCCCCAAGCTTTCAGGGCGAGTGTCAGCGCATCGGTTCCATTGGCACAAGTCAGGCAGTGCTTCACGCCTACATAGTCTGCCAACTCCCGTTCCAGTTCTTTCACTTGAGGTCCCATGATGTAGTGAGCCCCTGCGGCCACGTCGAGCATGGCCTTGTCTATGTCGCCTTTCAGCAGCTGATACTGCTTAGCTAAATCTCTAAACTGCATAACTATTAACTTTTCACTATTCACTTTTCACTCTCTCCACGATTTCGCCTTGCTCATTGACAACACCTATCTGTCGGGCGGGCACGCCAGCCATCAGGGCGAAGTCGGGCACGTCGTGAGTGACGACGGCGCCAGCGGCAATCATAGCCCCCCTGCCGATGGTGTGCCCGCAGACGATGGTGCAGTTGGCTCCTAACGAAGCGCCCTCCTTCACCAGGGTCTTGTTGTATTTTCCGTGAACGGGGAAGTGGGCACGGGGTACGAGCACGTTGGTGAACACACACGAGGGGCCGCAGAACACGTTGTCCTCTAACTCAACGCCTTCGTAGACCGACACGTTGTTCTGAATACGAACGCCATTGCCAATCTTCACATTGTTGCCGATGTTGACATTCTGTCCGAATGAGCAGTTCTTGCCAATGACGGCACCTCGCTGCACATGGCAGAAATGCCAGATCTTCGTGCCATCACCGATGATGACGCCTTCGTCGATGTAGCTGGATGGATGAACTTGATACATTAGTTGAGTAGTTTTGATGATTAAACGATTAGTGATCAATGACGTTACGCTTTTCGTCGTTTCTATACGTCAGGCCTATTCTTTATTGTCATCAGTATCGACAGCGTTCAGGATGACGTAGCGGTTTGTCTCCTCACCATCTTTCTTTTCCAGTGTCGACAGGTTGTCACGCTCGAACTTACCGGCACGGACAATGTAGAGCGAACAGTCGGCATGCCGTGCTATAATCTCCGTATCAGCCATGTTGCTGGCCTTCGGTGTGTCGATGAAGATATAATCATATTTCGTGCGCATGTGGCTGATCAGCTCTCCCAGCCGCTCACTGTTCAGCAGTTCAGTGGGATTGACAGGCGACAGGCCCGATGGCAGCACGTGAAGCGTGGGCAGCTTCTCCTGACGAAAGAGCAGAGAGTCGACATCGTCAACCTGTCCGCTCAGATAGTCAACGAGTCCCATGCCAGTGATATTCCACTTGTCAGAGGCACTCCCTTTGCGCAAATCGGCATCAATGAAAAGCACCCGTTTCATCGAAATGGCCAGCACGATTGCTAAGTTCATACCGACGTATGTCTTTCCAGTCTCTTTGGAGGCAGAGGTAATCATATAGACATTACGGCCAACATGATTCTGGCTGATGACCTCCAGTCGGGTACGTATGACACGGAATGCCTCGTTGGCAAGGTCTTGTCCACCATCATGAACCACGATAGAGGCACTTTTCCCCCACCGGCTCAGGCTTCTCAGCTGGCCGATGAGCGTTCGCTTTCTCTTTGTCAGCGGCAGTTCTCCCAAGAAGGGGATATTGCCGTGGCTCTCTATGTCATAGCGGTTACGCACTGTCTCGTTCATCGTCTCCATGACGAAGATGAGGGTCAGCGGGAACAGCATGCCCATGACGACGGCTACGATCAGAATCCTCAGCCGTTTGGGCGAAGTCGGTTTGCCACTGCCATTAGGTATGTCGATGGTCTTGATCGGCACGGGATTGTAGGTGATGCTGAGTTCGTTCTCCTCTTTCTTCTGCAGCAGGAAGAGATAAAGGCTCTCCTTCACCTTCTGCTCACGCGACACCGACTGAAGATACTTTGCCTGCACAGGGTTCGACATGATCTTCGAGAGCACCTTGTCGTTATATTCTCTCAGTGCCACAAGCTGAATATCTATGGTACGTATGTGATTCTCTATATTAGCTAAAATGTTCTTTCGCAGGTTTTCCAGTTCTTTCTGCTGGTTAGTAATCATGGGGTTCTGATCTGAGGTGAACTCCATGTGGTTCTGTAATTGCATGAGCAAACTGTTGTATTGCGTAATCTGAGCCTCGATGATATTATTGTTGATGCCCGAATTGACCAGCAACAACTGATATTGCGAGCCTTTCACGTCGAGCAGGCTGCGTATGTATTCCGCCATCGACTTCTGACTACTCAGCTTGAGCAGTTCAATGTCCGACTGCGTCTGCTGCTCCAGATAGACATCGCTGATATCGCCGAGGTCAGTGATTCCATACTGACTCTTGTAGACAGAGATGCTGTCATCAACATTGTTAAGATCATGCTCAAGCAGCTTCAACCGTGAGTCGATGAAGCGCGAGGTGTTTTGAATCATCTCCAATCTCTCCTGCTGCCATTTTTCAGTGAACACCTGAATAATCAGGTTCAGGGTGAAGCTGGCCTTATCCGTAGACAAGTCCTTGTATTGAAGGAAGATGATGTTCGAGTTCTCGGCACCAGCCTCCACTTTCAGTCGGCCTTTCAGAGATTGTGCCACGTCGAACACATCGTTCTCGGGAAGCGAGGGATCCAAACGGCGGGCAACTTCCATCATCATGTCCAAAGACATGAACTGACTGACCACGTCGGCGAGGTCGCTTGACTGGCTGATGAAGCCCAACTCGCTGAAATTGGCAGAGTTCTTGTCCGTGCTGTTCTTGCCCATGCTTTCCTTGTAGACCATGATGGTTGCCTCACGCGTATAGAGATAAGGTGTCTTGATCAGGTAGTTGACCGCCATAATCAGACAGACGGTGACAGAGGCGACAAACCAGCGCCAACGTCTGAGGCACAGGCGGAAGAGGCGTTTCAGCGAGAGATTATTACTATTTTGGCTCATGAAACCTGTCGGACGGGAATTATCTGAGAATGAAAAGGGCGATGGTTGTCATCAGCGAAGCCAGCGACATCCAGAAGGTTGGCTGGTTGAAGGCATTGCCAGCAGAGTTAGCTTCGCGCTGCTTCTTAGGACTTGGCGTAACATAGACCACATCGTTCTGTTGCAGATAGAAGGCTGGCGAGCTGAGCACGTTTTGCCGGTCGCACAAGTTGATTACGAAAGTCTGGTCTTCACCTTCCACCTCGCGAAACACCATAATGTTCTCTCGCTGTCCGTTGATGGTCAAGTCGCCGGCTGCAGCGATGGCATCGAGAATGGTGAAGTAATCCTTCTGCACATGAACATGTCCGGGCCTGTTCACTTCACCCAGCACGTTGACACCCATGTTCACGTACTCCACGGTGATAATGGGGTCTTTTACGAGATTACGGACTATCAGTCGCCTCCGCAAGTATTCAGCCACCTCCTGCCGGGTCTTTCCTTCTACTGACAATTTCCCCAAAACGGGAAAGTCGATGTCGCCCTGCTCGTCGACCGTATAAGCCAGTAGCTGGCCGTCAGTGCCTGCGTAGCCCAGTGCGGTGATAGGTGCATAGGTCGAACCCAGGGTATTCAGGTTTCTCGTGGCAGCCTTCAGGTTGAACTGCTGCATCAGCATCGGGTCAGCACTGTTTACTATAACGTTGATCTTGTCCTTTGGGTGAAGCCTCAGCGGTTGTATGTCTTGCAGCGTCATGCCGCTCACGGCCTCGGCATTCTGGAAATAGGCCACATTGCTGGGCGAAGAGCAACTGCTCAGCCAGCATATCGCGAATAATATATAGATATAATGTTTATAGTTATTCATTCCTGTTGCGTTTAAACTTTGCGCCCTTTGCGAATGAGTGAGACAAAACTGCGCAGCTTGGGTGATTTAGGCTGATAGTCGCGCACATACTGTTTGACGGCATCGCGGTAGGCTGGATTTTGAGTCGAGATATAAAGGGCTATCCAAAGGTAAGCCCTCGTATCGGTAGCGGCCTTCGACTCACTACGCTGGTTTATCTTAGCCAACGCGTCCTCGATTATTGCACGAAACAGTTTCTCTTCGTCGTCATAACGGCACAGATGGGCACAAATCAGCATAAGTGCCTGGAAGTGGTTGCGAGCCGACTCGTTCTTCACCTCGTGATTATGATACCGATAGAGCCGGGTCAGCATGTCGGCATCACTACGGTTTATGACGGCATCTTGTTCGCGATTGACGCGGTGTTTCAAGATGGTTAGCAGGTGGTTCTGCGTGTACTCGATGAAGTCGGTACGAACGGAGTCGGCTGATTTACGATTGAGAATTGTAACCTTGTTCTTGTTGACGTCGCTCATGCGGATGTGCATCACGCCTGCCACCCACTCGATGGCTAAGTCCAGATGTATAGCACCATGGGAGAGCTGCACGCGAACAACCGAGGCTTCGTGTCCGGCAAACGGGCCGCTGATGATCTTCACCCTGTCTTGTACTTCAATGCTGCTGATAGGCGGAATGATTTCGAACTGTCCGCGATATTTCACACAGTTTTGCAAAAACTCCTGCATCACCTTGTCAGAAACTACGGCTTTCTCGCCATTGGTGTCCAAATAGTGTCTGAGCCGAAGTCTCGGGGGCTTTTCGTACTGCCTGCTGACCATGTCGGCAATATCGCCCTCAGAGGCTTTGAGAAACACGATGCGGGCGAAGTCGTCTGACAGGCTGTCTCCCGTATCCTTGAAGAAATCGTGCGGATAGAAAGGCTCTATGATGGTATCTCCCTGACTTAGACGCTGCGCATTCTCACTTTTCAGGCATTCCATGAAGTACTTCATTTCATAGTGCGTCATTACAAACCAGCGAGTGACGGTATCAGTATTCATCGTATTTCGGGCTGCAAAAGATGTCGAAACATTCAGTCACAATTATTAGTTAATATATAAACAATCTTTACTAACGCATTCTATCCATGCGAAAGCTAAACGATTGGTTTTCAGATGGTTGATCATCGCTAAGAGACATTTTAAGTCTGCCGAGATTCCGTGATGGCTCTTTAGTCGTCACATTCGGCCAACTCACAACCTGTCTCCCCTACCCTCGCGAAAGCAATAGGGATTCGGTTACAAAGTTAATAAAAAATGACGAACAAACAGCATATTTAATCAAAAAATAAAACAAAGACATATCAATTTTAACACGTATTAACTTGACCTTGGGTTAATATCGGGTTAACATTGGGTTAGCAACGGGTTAGCATGAAGGACGGCTGGAATCTCTTGAAACCCCGATAACCACCGGCTTTTCCGAATCGGGGGTTAATATGTTAGCATCTATTTAAAAACACATTATTCCCAATCGAGTCACTTGGCATAGGCAATCGAGTCATTTGAGACAGGCAATCGCGTCACTTGCTCCTGCAAAAGGTATCGTTTTACCTCGCAATTCGATTCAAATTACGAGACAATTCGATTCAAATTACGAGATAATTCGATTCGAAGTACGAGATAATTCGATTCGAATTGCAAGATAATTCGATTCGAAGTACGAGATAATTCGATACATAGCATTTTTTTCTTGAAATAGATTCGTCACATTCAGATTTTTTTTGTATTTTTGCAGGCAGATTTACATTAATCGCCATCAAGCAATGACACATTGTAAAATATACTTCATGATTTTAGTACTGCTCGGCGGTCTGTTTTCAGCTGTAGACGTGAAGGCAGCCGACGATGACGACCTTCTCAGTCTTGAGGCAGAGATGCTGAAGTATATCAACACCCACGACACGAAAGCATTCTTCAACGCCTCGGAGCAGCTGAAGGAAGCCAGCAAGGAGGCCGGCAACGAGCGGCTCTTCTACAAGGCATGGAGCAAGCAGGCCATTTACAACGCCACCCAGCAATACTATACGGAAGCTGTGAAAACAGCCGAGGAAATGACAGAATACGCACGGAAAGACGGCAGCATCTACGGTGAATACGCTGCACTGCATACCACGGCAATGGTGCAGTTGCAACAGGCCAACTACGCGTCAGCTGAAAAAGCATTCCTGAAAGCCGTCGATTTCCGTCACCGCCACTTCCCCAACGAAAGTGCCGCCGAAGATCTGCGCGAACTGATGAAGATTGCCTACCTGAACGGCGACATGCAAAAAGCAAAGAACTTTGCCAACCAGCTGCTGAGCGAGCCCAACCTGTCGCCTCACCACAAAGGCCGCACGTTAGACCGACTCAGCATCATGGCCTTCGAAGAGAATGACGTGGAAGAGTTCAACAGAGTCTATAACGAGATGAAAAAGCTGGAACAGGCGAACGGCATCTGGACCACCAACGCCTATACAGAGCTTAACCACTACATCATCAACGGCGACTACAAGCATGCGCTCCTCCTTGCCGACCGTCTTCCTGCCGACACTTGTGCTGAGCGAAAGGCTATCATCTACCACCGCCTGGGCGACAACGAAAAGGCATACGAATACATGGTGCAATACAAGCACCTCTCTGACTCTATCAACCATGCGTCGCACAACAGTACGATGGGTAGTCTCTACCTCAGAATGAACAACGACCGCCTGCGACTGGAGCGCGAGGTGCTGACTAACCAAAACAACAAGCTGCGCTTCCGCTTCTATATCGCCATCGGCATCTTCCTCATACTGACGCTCATTTACATGGTCTACAAGCGTCACAAGATTATCAAGATGCTTAGGCACAGCAACACGATGCTTGACTACGGCAAGAAAGGTGTAGAACGCACCCTCAAGGACCTGAGCGAGCTGTCGTACTACGAGAGCAAGACCGACTTGCCGCTCACCTCGCTTGTGAAGGTCAACAAGCTCTGCGACCACCTCACGAACATCACCCAGAACCATTGCAACACGAAAGTGACAACGGTGTTCCAGAGTGATTTTACCGACGACACGGAAATAGCTACAAACCCCGATGCACTGGAAAAACTACTGGGCCATCTGCTCAACTACTTTGCACGCTTCACGCATGAAGGAGCCATCATACTGAAATGTACCGAATCTGGTTCCATCGTCAGGTTCACCATCAGCGACGACAGCCTGACCGCAGGGAAAAGAACTGCCAGCCTGTTGACCGATCAAGATGAGGACATACGTCTTTTCAGCGTCAACTTCAACATCTGCCAGTTTATCGCCCGACTGCTTCACGGCCATATCTGGCGTGACGAGACCTATTCCGACGGCACTCGTTTCTGCTTTGAGATTTCAAAAACGCCCCCACCCACACCATCCACTCCCATAATCAATTAAAAAACATGCAAAAGAGAAAGACAACCTTCGCAGGAAGACTGACTCGCAGAGTCATGATGTGGGCGATATGTATCGTTCTCGTTCTATCATACGCCCTACTACATTTCGAGGTCACAGAGATGCGAAAGTTCTATGCCGAACTGTATCGCAACAAAATGCTCATCACCAACGAGTACACCCGACGCGTCATATCCGATGTCTACGTGGCTGTGACAAACAACCTCTACTATCTGGAGCATACGCTCGACCAGCCCGACATTCACAAAGAGACCATGGAACGTATTGTAAGAAGTGGTACGCGCGTAAGAAGTTGCGGCATCAGCTTCATCAAAGACTACTACCCCCAGAAAGGCCATCGCTTCTGCCCGTTCTCCTGGCGCAACGTGAGGAACCCCGAGGTCATCTGGTCTGAAGACATGGGCGATGCCGACCTCGACTATCTCAATACCGAATGGTATCGACATATCATCGAAACCGACTCGGCTGAGTGGTCGGAGCCTTTCTACGACGGCTACGATGAAAAGACAGCCCTCTCGGCCTATATGCTGCCCGTTCACGACCAGGAAGGTCGCGTCGTCGCCGTGCTCGGAGCCGACATCTCGCTGGACTGGCTCACCAACAAACTCAACGAGACAGACAGCACCATCAACAAGAACTCTATGTTCATGGCCAGCCTTTTCGACATGAAGTCAAACAGCTACATCATCAACTATGACGGCAAATACATGACCCACTCCAATGAGGAAAGGATCATCAAAGGCAATTTCTACAGTCAGCTGGCTTCGTGCGATGGCAGCAACGTTGAAGAGCTGGTCAGTAAGATGAAAGCGGGCATTAAAAACAATGAAAAGATACAGGAGCGCTTCCTGTTCGATGACGAGGAATGCTACCTGTTCTACATTCCCGTGAAATACACCAAATGGATTCTGGTGACTGTCGTGCCCTGCCATGCTATCGACATGGTCAGCTATATCAATGGCGGAGTGGTTCTCGCATTGCTGCTGCTGGCAATAGCACTGATTATCGTTGTGTTCTACTACTACATGAAAAACAGCATGGAGCCATTGAAACATCTCATCCACCTGACCGACAATATTGCCCATGGCCACTATGACACGCCCATGCAGCAAATACCCCATAACGACGAGATAGGACAGCTGGCCGACTCTATAGAGAGCATGCAGTTCGCCATATCCAACTATGCCGACAAGGCAAAACTGGCTTCCGGCACCGGGGCACAACCAGAACAGTAATAAAAAACGAATACATACTTCTGTATGAAAACAGAAATGAACGAAGAAGAAATCACAAAATTGGCACTGAAACGCCGCAATCGGCGCGTGCTGCTGGCAGTACTGCTGGCACTGTCGCTCATGGCTGCCGCTTCTCTATGGATAGTCTATCAGATGGAGAAAGCCGAAGCCCACGCTCGCTATATGGGCATCAAGAACGTGTCGGCTGAGCGCGTGGCCAAGATTATCCGGGGTGCAGAGATGAATGCCAACAACATCTTCGAAGAGGTCGGCAAGAGCCTGGACAGCCCAGAGGCCGTTATTAACGCCCTGAGGAGCAAAGCCAACCTGAACCTCGACGTGCGTGGCTATTTCGCTGCCTTTATGCCCAACTATTTCCCGGAGAAAGGCACCTGGTTCGAGCCGTATATCTACCAGCCCGAATATGGGGGCTTTGAGTTCAGGCAGGTGGGATCGGCTCGCCACAACTACACCAAGTCGCCCTGGTTCGTCCGTGCCCAGCAAAGCGGAGCAAGCTTCTGGTCGGACCCCTACTATTACTACGACGGCACGAGCGTGAGCGGCTACTACTGCACCTTTGTCAAGCCCGTCTACGACGAAAAGGGCAATCTGGCCTGCATCTGCGGAGCCGATATAAAATTCGAATGGCTGGCAAAAGAAATGGAGTGGATTGACGAGGTGAGCAAAAACAATAAGTTGCTCAACCTGTATCAGCCGATGACGGAATTCGAGTTCCGCACCGTGATCCTCAACAAAGACGGCACCTGTCTGGTACAGCCAGGCGACGACCCCATCACGATTACCGACGAGGGCATGCTGAAAGACCTGATGCAGAAAAAAAGCGGCATCATCGACATGGACATCGACGGCACACCCTGCACGGTCTATTACAGTCCCATCGAGTTTATCGACTGGACGGTAGCCGTCATTACGCCCGTACAGGACATTCTGAAACCCATGCTTCCAACTGCCTTGTTCCTCTTTGTGACAATGCTCGCCGGGATGTTTATTGTTTGGATTGTATGCAAAATAAAATAAAGAAAGTATTTTCTGCCCCGTCCATCAAGCTCAAAACGCTCGTGATGTTCGAGGTTGTGCTGCTGCTCACCGTATCGCTCGGCGGCTTGCTCTATTTTACCCGCATGGCACTGGTAGAGGAAGCCAAGAAAGATGCCGAGCAACGCTTGGAAGGCTCGGTGCAACATGTAGACAATGTGCTGATGAGCATCGAACAGACTGCCGGCAACTTCTACTACGACATGCTGGAGCATCTTGACCAGCCCGAACAAATGGCCAAATACGCCCGGCATCTGGTAGCCTGCAATCAGAATATCGAGGGATGTGCCATCGCGTTCAAACCCAATTACTTCCCCGGCCGCGAACACTTCCTCACCTACGTGCATCGAAAGAAGTACAACTCGCCTGAACTGATCTTTTCAGAACAGGAAGTCAACATACCCTACACCCAGCAGAACTGGTACACAGAGACCATGAAGACGTGTCGGCCAGCATGGATAGACCCCGGGCAAAATCACGACTACACCATGGAGCCCGTCATCACGTTCTGCCTGCCCATCATCGAAGGCGACAGCGAGTGCATCGGTGTCATGGCGATAGGCTTGTCGATCAACTTGCTTTCGCAAATCGTGTTAGAGAACAAGCCCTCGCCCAACAGCTACTGCATGATGCTGGCCCATGACGGTTCTTACATCATTCATCCCGACCGTAAAAAACTGGCTGGCAGGAATATTCTGAAAGAGCCGGAAGTCGTCAGCAGTCCCAGTGCCCAAGCTGCTGCCAAAGCCATGCTGGAGGGCAAGAAAGGCGACATGTCGTTCGAACTGGACGGGCAGTCCTGGTATCAGTTCTACAAACCATACGTTCGCACCGAACGCCCCAGACGCTCCAAGTATGAGCTGAACTGGAGTATTGCCACTGTCTATCCTAAAGGCGATATTTTCGGCGACTACGAGCAACTGGTGTCGCATATCCTGACCATCGTCGTCATAGCCCTGCTGGTGTTCTACGTCCTGTGCCGCATGGTCATTCGCGGCCAGCTGAAACCACTCAGCTATCTCACCGAGTCGGCTGAGCGCATTGCTGCAGGCCACTACGATGAGACGATTCCTGACACGAAGCGCAACGATGAGATGGGGGTGTTCCAACAGCACTTCCAGCACATGCAGAAAGCACTGTATGCCGACATCAACAAGCAGCAGGAGCAGCAGGCCACCCTGCTCGAACAGCGCCAAAAACTGCAAGAGACGTACCAGCAGATTAAGGAGAGCGACGAAGTGAAATCCATTTTCCTTCACAATGTAACCGACAGGATGATTGCCCCCTCAACCATGATTCTCAACACCGTCAGCAAACTATGCAACAACTACCAGACCATCACGCCTGAAGAGGCAGAACTGGAGATAGCCAGCATCCGAAAGGAGAGCGACACCATCATCGAACTGCTCAGCCATAAGTTCACCCTGGCTGACACAGAGACCGCCCAAGCAAAAGAAACTAAGACAGGAAAGGAGGAACGCCATGAGTAACCTGCGCCGTACCTTCTCCAAACGACTCAGCCGGAGCATCTTGATTCTGGCCATACCGCAGTTTGTTTTAGCACTGGGCGTGTTCTATAAAAATGCCACCCGTCTTCTCTACAACGAGGCCACCGAACGCTCAACCACTACGCTGAACACAACCATACAGCTTGTTGAGAACTATTTGAGTGCCATCGAGACTGCTGCACGTTCAAACGCATGGATGTTCGAGGAGCATTTCACCCCCGACTCAATTGAAGCGGTCTCCCGTCGCATCATCAGCCTCAACAATAGCGTCATCAGCTGCACAGTCAGTGCCGAGCCGGAAACCTTCCCTGCGTATGGACGTTATTTCTCTGTCTATACCGTCAACGAGGGCGACACGATCATATCCATGCAAGAATCGGAGTTCGAGTATTTCGAGAAGAACTGGTACAAACAGCCTTTGCAGACTGGTCACCCCTGCTGGATCAACCCGTTCAGCGATTTCCATGAAGGCACCATCAACCATCACGATGCCGTGGGGTCCTTCTGTATACCGCTGCGTCCAAAGGGAAGCCACATAGCGGGTGTCGTGTCGGTAGACTTCTCCTTCCAGAAACTGAGAGAAACCGTGCTGGCTACCAATCACCCCTACCCCAGCTCCTACTATATGCTGCTCGGTCCTGTTGGCGGCTACTTGATACACCCCGACCAGCGGCTGCTCTTCAAGCAAACCATTTTCTCGGCCAACGACTCAACAAGCCACCCCGACATCATTGCCTTGGGACGTGAGATGATTGCCGGTCATAGCGGCACTACCTATGTGAAATTTGGCGATGAAGTCTGCCATGTGTGCTATGCGCCATTGGCAGACACAGGCTGGAGCCTCGCCCTGGTTTGTCATGAGGACGACGTGCTGGAAGACTACCTGCACCTGGCTTCCATCACTATCGTCATCATCATCATTGGCCTGCTCTTTATCTTATGGATTACCCGAAGAGTTGTGCAGCGCAATATAGGCCCGGTCAACGAGCTGATGGAGGCCACGAAGAAGATTGCAGAAGGCAATTACGAAGAGGTGATTCCTGCTTCGACCCATAAGGACGTGGTAGGCAAGATGCAGAATGCTTTCCGGAAGATGCAGTTAGCCATCTTGTCGCATATCAACGACATCAAGCTGACTGACAAAGAGATAGAAGAGGAAAGTGCAAAACTGAAGAACAACCTGTTGCTGGCTCAAGAGGCATCGAAGCGCAAACAGACATTCATTCAGAACGTATCACGCCAGTTGGCCAACCCTATCGGCGTCATCGAAAGCATGGCCGAGGTGCTCAAGGAAAGAATCATAGCAAGAGTTAGTGGCAAGAACGAAGATCATCAACACTCGAGCGAGTACATACAATACGTCTGCACGACCATGAAGCATCAAGCCGTACAGCTTCACCGCATTACGCTCATGCTCTACGACAGTTCGGAAACAGCTGGTGCCGACACATCGCGCTACGAGAAAAACGATGATGTGTACTGCAACGACTTTGCGCAGGAGTGTGCCACATTCGTCATGAAAAACTATCCCACGAAGGTAGACATTCAATTCAAGAGCGAAGTGGCAGATAAGAGATACATCAAGACGAATCAACTCTTCCTGAAACGCACCATCTGCGAACTGCTCTACAATGCAGCCAAGTACTCTGACGGCCTGAATATCCTATTGCGTGTTACGGAAAGCAATACTGCCGTTCGTTTCATCATTGAAGACAAAGGGCCCGGATTACCCAAGAATTTTGAAAGACTGCTATTCGAACCTTTCACCAAAGTCGATGACCTCTCGCAGGGACTCGGTCTCGGACTGCCGCTTTGCAAGAACCATATAGAAAGGCTTGGCGGTAATCTCATCTACGACCCGAGCTATCAACAAGGCTGCCGCTTCATCATTGAAATGCCGAAGCCTTCAGGAGTCAGAATTCTACAATGACTTTTCCGTTGATTTGGCGACCGGTCAGATAGTTGGGCACTGCCCATTGGCGATTGCTCACGTCGGTCACCCAATAGTAGCTGTTCACGTTGGAGATACCAAAGAAGTTGAGACAGTCAAGGCCCAGCCACACACGCTTCACTTCGAAGCGCTGACGCTCGCGCTTGTAGGCCAGATAGCTCAGACCGATATCGCCACGCTTATAGGCAGGCGCACGGAAATACTTGCCTTCCAGCCCACGGTGAGGTGCTCCAAAAGGCAGTCCGTCGGCGTATGCCAGACGGAGCGTCATCTTCCATCGCTCGGTGCCAGGAAAATAGTCGGTGAAATGAAGGTTCATGCCAAAACGCTGGTCGGTAGGCAATGGTGTCCACACACCATTGATTTTCTGCCGGGTACGCATCAGCGAGAAAGTAAGCCACGAGTCGGTGCCTGGCACAAACTCGCCAAACAGCTTCAGGTCTAATCCCGCAGCATAGCCCGAAGCCATGTTCTGACCGTAATAGGTCACCTTCACGTTTTGCACATTATAGGGAATCAGGTTGTCAAGTGCCTTGTAATATGCTTCAGCCGTAAACTTGAACGGACGGTTCATCATGCGGAACTTATAGTCCATAGCCGCAATGAACTGGAGCGAGCGCGGACTCTTGATCTTGCTGTTGAGCGTGGCCACCGTCATGGCACCAACCGTTGTCGTATCGCGCAATTCCTTATAGAAAGGGGTCTGATAGTAGAGTCCCGTGGCAAAGCGCAGCGTCATCTGATGGTTCCAGGCAGGAACGACGGCCAGCGAAGCACGGGGCGACACGAGTGTCTCGCCATTGAACGACCAGTGAGAGAAGCGAATGCCGTAGTTCAGCGTGTAGAACGTCTGTCCCTCTCCGTTACTGTCATCGTCACCTACTCCACTGCTCCATCGGTAGGTGTCTTGCAGATAGCCTTCTGTGCGACGGGCACGAAGGCTGTTCTTTGAGACAAGTGTATAGATCAGATCCAGTCGATTGGCTTGATGAGGAATGCTATAGCCACTCGAATCGCGCATCTCCCATTCACGGCTCTGTTCTTCTATATCCTCCCATTTTAGGGTCAGACCGCCCTCCATCTCATGCTGGCGCAACCGCTTTTCATATACTAACTTCAGGCTCTGCACCTTAGCGGTCAGATAGTTACGGGCATGCTCCATATAGGTGCCCACACCCAAGTTCTCCGAACTCTGCGTATCGTCCAACCAGTATTGACCCTGAATGTCGTAACGCTCCTGTTCCTTGGTCTTGAAGGCTGAATAGAGCAGTTTCACATGAGTGGAATCGCCCCAATGACGCGCAATCTGGGCGGTACCGAAGAAGGTGCTGAACACGTCTTTCTCCTCACCGTCAAAATAAACTCGGAACGACTTTACGTCCTCCATCGTACCAAACGAGGTCTCGCGATCCTTCGGCTTGAAATTATAGTGATTCTCAGCTATATTGCCCAAGAGCGAAATGGTCCATTGACGGTTGGGCTGATAGGTCATAAAGGTCTGATAGTCCAGGAAGTTTGGCTTGTATTCGCCTGTTGTCTCCAGCGAGCCCAAGAGATAGCGGTTGGTCTTGTAGCGCAAGCCGTGGCTCATGGAAAAATGCTTGGTGTACATGCCGTAATAGGCTGATGCGCCTAAGAGGGAAGCCATCGCCGATGCCTCCATCTGCTTGGGTTTCTTATAAGTGATGTCAAGAGCCGACGACATCTTGTCAGCATATTTTGCCGAGAATCCGCCTGATGAGAATCCCACACGTTCCACCATATCAGGGTTGATGACAGAAAGACCTTCCTGCTGACCGCTACGAATGAGCAGCGGACGATAGACCTCCACATTATTTATATATACAGAGTTTTCGTCAAACGAACCGCCACGCACATTATACTGACTCGACAGTTCGTTATGCGTCGACACACCTGCCTGCTGCTGCACCAGTTCCTCAATGGCATTGCCCGAAGCTGTCGGCACCGCCTTCACTTCTTTCAAGTCCAACTGCTCCATCTGGTCGGTCTGACGCCGCTTCTCTGTCACCACGACCTCGCCCAGGTCATCGATGGGCTGCAACTGTATCTGCAGCGTCTGCGGTGTTCGAGGCTTGCGCAAGACGCGCGTTCTGGCTTTATAGCCCACCATGGAGAAGCGCACAACCACCGAGTCGGCCGATTTCAAGGTCATCGAGAACTCGCCCTTGAGATTGGTCATCGTCATTTTTCCCTGCTCTACACACGTTACGGAAGCGAACTCCAGTGCCTGTCCCTCATGGCCGCTCACCTTACCTTTCAGCGTGAACGTTTGGGCCAAGCACGAAAGGCTCACCCAAAGCAGGGCGAGCACAGCTGTCAGTCGTATGTAGTTTCTTGCCATTACTATCAATAACGAACAAACACGTCATTTTGTTGTTATTCGCTTTGGAAAAAATGAATTTCTTCATTTAGTAGCACGAAAAAAGCCCGATGAAATCGGGCTTCTGAGTTGCGGAGGCAGGATTCGAACGTGCGACCTCCAGGTTATGAGCCTGGCGAGCTACCAACTGCTCCACTCCGCGATGTTATCTGTTTTGCGGGTGCAAAGGTACTACTTATTTTCTAATTATGCAAGTTTTACTATAAGTTTTTTTGAAAAATGTACTTTTTTGGAGAAAAAACTTGGTCATTCCAAAGAAAAGCCCTAAATTTGCACACAGTTATTGCATTGTGCAATACCAACAAAGCAAAGGAGGACCACAAAATGTCAATATCAAAGACCAGACAATTATTAGTAGATGTAGCCCGCCAGCTGTTCGCAAAGAACGGACTCGAAAACACGACGATGAACGATATTGCCCAGGCTTCGGGCAAGGGACGGCGCACGCTCTACACCTACTTCAAGTCAAAAGAAGACATCTATTATGCTGTCATCGAAACCGAGCTGGAACGGCTCTCTGACAAGCTCGACGAGGTGGCTGCCCGCAAAATAAGCCCTCAGGAAAAAGTCATCGAGCTTATCTACACCCATCTGAGCATGATTCGTGAGACGGTGGTGCGCAACGGTAATTTGCGTGCTGAGTTCTTCCGTAATATATGGATGGTCGAGAAAGTGCGCAAGCATTTCGACGATGCCGAGGTGGAACTGTTCCGCAAGGTATTCGCTGAAGGCAAGGAAGACGGCGAGTTCGATTTCGAGAACGTCGACCTCGTTGCCGACATCACCCACTATTGCATCAAGGGACTGGAAGTGCCCTACATCTATGGCCGTATTGCCCATGGCATGACCGAAGAGGCCACGAAACCGCAAGTAGCCAAGATTGTCTATGGCGCATTGGGTAAAAGCAAGAAATAACACATTATTATAATTATATAAAATAAGAAAGACAATGGGATTATTAGAAGGTAAGACTGCCCTCATCACAGGTGCAGCACGCGGCATTGGCAAAGCCATTGCACTGAAGTTCGCCGCTGAAGGCGCCAACATCGCATTCACCGATTTGGCTGTCAATGAAGAGACAGAACAGGAAATTGCTGCTCTGGGGGTTAAAGCCAAGAGCTATGCTTCAAATGCAGCCGACTTTGCACAGACCGAAGAGGTCGTAAAGGCCGTGAAGGAAGAGTTCGGAAGCATCGACATCTTAGTAAACAACGCTGGCATCACCAAGGACGGACTGATGCTTCGCATGACTGAGCAGCAGTGGGATGCTGTGATTGCCGTCAACCTGAAGTCGGCTTTCAACTTCATCCATGCTTGTGTGCCCATCATGATGCGTCAGCGTGGCGGCAGCATTATCAACATGGCTTCTGTCGTAGGTGTTCACGGCAATGCCGGTCAGGCCAACTACGCTGCTTCGAAAGCCGGTCTTATTGCCCTTGCCAAGTCTATCGGTCAGGAAATGGGTCCTAAGGGTATTCGTGCCAACGCCATTGCTCCCGGCTTCATTGACACCGCTATGACCCAGGCATTGCCCGACGAGGTTCGAAAGGAGTGGTGCAACAAGATTCCCCTGCGCCGTGGCGGCACTGTTGAGGATATAGCCAACTGCGCTACCTTTCTCGCCTCTGACATGTCGAGCTACATCAGCGGACAGGTCATTCAGGTCGATGGCGGCATGAACATGTAACCCCCGACTACCAACCAAGAGCGGCCCACCCTATCGGTGAGCCGCTTCTTTGTTTTATTGTTCCGTATGTGGAAGATTCATCTGCTCTTTTTCTTGTGTCACGACGTCCTATAGCTTCTTTCGCAGAGTCAGCACGTTGAAGCCCCCGATACGTTCATAGTTCACGCTATCCATCATCTGACGAACCAGGAAGATGCCGAGACCGCCAATAGAGCGTTCTTCAGCGGGAAGCGAAGTATCGACAGCTGCTACGGTTGTCGGATCAAAGTACTTGCCATTGTCGGAAATGACGAACTTCAGTCTTACGTCATTCGCCTGAGCCTCAATATTCACGTTTCCGACCATACCATCAGGGTAGGCATAATTCATCACGTTCACCACTGCCTCTTCGATGGCCAGGTTCATCTGCATCGTAGTGGCCATGTCAAAGCCCATTGCTTCGCAGACATACTCCATGAACTCGCCTAACTTCGGCACTTCCTTAATATCGTTTCTCAGGGTGATACTGCGCTCGAAGCGCACGTCGAGCTGCTGCTTGGTGTATTGGACGGCAAGCAAAGTGAGATCGTCGCTCTGCTCGGCACCGTTCACGAACGCATGCACTTTCTTCGTCATGCTGGCCACAAGCTGTGTAGGATTCTGACCACCGGCAGCGAGGGCCTCATGGGCCACTTGGAGAATGCGTTCCTCAGAGAACTGCGCATGTTCCGAGTTCTCTGCTTCAGTCAGACCGTCAGTATAGAGGAAAATGGTGGTACCCGGATCGATATGTGCTTCCTGCATGACGAACTTCCATCCCCCCATAACGCCCACAGGCAGGTTAGCGTTGCAGGGCAACATGCCTACGTTCGAGCCAATCAGCAACGGTGCGTCATGGCCGGCATTGCAATAGCGCAGTCTGCCCGTCGGCAGGTCGAGCACGCCCACGAAGAGCGTTACAAACATATTGGAGTCGTTACCATCGCTCATAGTCTCGTTCAGACGGTTGACAATACGGTCTGGCTGCGACTCATGTGCCGAAACCGTTCGGAACTGCGCACGGGTGACTGCCATGACCAATGCAGCGGGCACCCCTTTGCCAGAAACATCGCCTATGCAGAAGAACAGTTTCTCGTCGCGGATATAGAAGTCGAAGAGGTCTCCGCCAACCGCCTTGGCTGGTGTCAGCTGCCCATAGATGTCAATATCGTCGCGATCAGGATAAGGCGGGAAGATCTTTGGCAGCATGGCCATCTGAATGCCGCTGGCAATCTTCAGCTCACTCTCGATGGCAGCCTTCGAGGCCGTCGACAGCCGCAGTTCCTCCATCTGCTTCTTGAGCGAAGTCTGCATCAGCGAGAACGACTGGCTCAGCCGTGCCATTTCATCGCACGTCCTGACATCGGGGAGCGTAGCATTCAGATTACCTTCAGACACCTCGTCGGCTGAGTCGGCAAAGCGTACCAGAGGCTGTGTGATTCGCTTGACAACAGAATTACAGATGAAGAAAAGTGCTATCAGGCCTGCCACCATGACAATGATGAACTGAAAGACAAGCATCTGCGTGCGTCCGTAGATGATGCTGGCAGGCATCACCGTAGCCATGGACCATCCAGTGCGCTCAATAGGAGCATAGCAAATCAGGAAATCAATGCCATCCCGGTAGATTTCGCGCATGCCCGACAGTCCGTCAACCATGTCATATCCTATCTGGGCATCAATAGAGTCTTCTGACTCGAGCGAGTAAAGGAAATAGGTGTCGCTCAGGATACGCTCACTCAGAGGGTGAGTGATATAACTGGCTCCACGGCCAATGATGAAAGAATAGGCATGCGTCGAAAGGAACTCATAGTTCAGCGTCACATGGGCAGAATCGTCAATCTCACGTCGCAACAGTTTGCTGTTCAGCGATATGTCGCTCTTCCTCACCAGTTCCGTCAGCCAGTTCAGCGACACGTCGGCGGTGAAGATAGCAAACATATTCCCGTCCTTGTCGTATAACGGACGTGAATAGGTGGTCATCATCTGCTCGCCACCGCCCGAGTCATAGTACGGCTCGCTCCAGTAGCTTTTCTTCAGCAGCTTCGGAATCAGATACCAGTCCATATAGTGATACTCGTATTCCGAGGTACCCAGCTGCTTCATAGCAATAGAGTCATCAAGGGTGCGATAGGCATAGGGCGAGAACAGCTCACCTTTCTGCGGATAGTAGTTAGGCTCGAAGGCAATAGCCGAGCCGATGATACTTGTGTTCTGTTCCAGCAGCTGCCTCACCACGCTATAACACTTGTCGGGATTATCGAGGTTTTCAAAGACCTCGGGCACCGTATTCTCAACAGCCACCTCAATAGCCACGAGCACGCTGTTGATGTGCTGGTTGGCTATCTCGATACGGCTTTTTGCGTTCTCCTGCGAACTGTGAAGGAAAGCGGTACTTATGACTTTGGTGACAATGACCGTGATGATACTGAAGACAACCAGTACCGTCAGCATGACCCACAGCGTCAGTCGTGCATGCATGGAGCTGATGTTTAAACGAAACCCTTTCTTCATCATGGCTGCGTAAACTGGTTAAAAGTAATTTCTTTTTGGATGAATCCGCTCTGCAAGAGAATGCGGTTGGCAAGCGTCAGCGATGCCGGCTCCAGCCGATAGGTGCGCTTGCCGGTTTTCTGATCGGCCATGTGACTCAGCCACTCTTTCAGCATCCACTCCTGCGAGAGCAGATTGCCGCTAGTGCCATTCTGGTGCATGGTCAGCATCACTATGTCGAGGGTTTCCTCCTGATGCTCAAAGGCCCACTCCCAGCCTTTGCGAGTAGCGCGGACAAACCTTTCGACCACATCCTTATGCTCACGATAGAAGTCGGCTGTCACATACACCCCATCCTCGGGCACATTATAGCCTTCATCGCGCATATACATCAAATGGTCTTTCGTGATGCGCTGTCCGGCCAGCTTCAACTGGAAAAGCTCGTTGTAGCTCATGGCCAGGGTGGCATCAATGGCTCCTGAGATGAAGAGATTGATATGCGAAAGGAAAGGCACCCACGTGATGCCGAGCCTGAACCGCTTGTCCATAGCCATCGGCAACTCGCAGAAGCCCGAGCGCCAGTAGCCCACCTTCTTACCCTTGAGGTCTTCCTTCGACTTGATGGGCGTGTGCGAGACAATCAGCAGGTTGTTCTGCTGCGACACCTGCATGACGTTCACCAACGGCAGGCCTTTGTCTCTCAAAATCATCGCCGACACCAGGTTCTGCGTGATGAACTGGCTCTGTCCCTCTGACAGATATTCGCTGCTTGGCTTCGACGTAGAGGGGTGCTTGATCTTCACGTCAAGCCCTTCCTCTTCATAGAAGCCCTTGATACTTGCCACATAGAAGCCCGCAAACTGCGCCTGTGCCGTCCACTGTGGCGTGAACACCAATTTCTCCTGCGCATTCGCGGCACACGAGACGCAAAGCAAAAACGCCACACAAAGCCTCTTTAGATACTTGTTCATCTGTCACACGTTTTAATTCGGTTAAGACTGAAGTAATAATTCGATGCAAATTTAGATAAAATTTCCGAGATTATTAGCCTGTCAAGATAAAAATGTACATAAACTATTCTGACGTATCATTTTTTCCTCACCACCTGCTCGATGCCTGGTTCCGTGGGAGCATCGACCTGAAGCAGGGTGACGTTCTGCACATCGTCGAGCACCACTGCCGGACGATAGTCGGGACGCTCATAGCGGAAGGTGACATCGCGCACGTGTAAGCCGTCGACATGACGGGCATAAAGGCCATAGGCTGGAGTCCATCCGGCAAACTTAGGCTCAGGGTAGTTCGTTCCCTGCTCGCGATAATCTTTATTCACCAGTTCTTTCGCGCCGCCACCCTTGAAATAGAGGCGAATGTTTGAAAGCCATACATTCTGAACGGGTATGCCCGGCATGCCTGTGACGATGATGCTGCAAAGCGAGTCGCAGTCATCGGCAATGACATTGGAAATCTGGATGTCGCGAGCCGTCGAGGGGCGCGTGACCTCCTTCGGTCCGCGATTGCGGCAACCCGTAGTGATATAGATGGGATAGTGATGGACATGGCTCATGGTGATGTTCGAGACCACGATATTCTCCATGCGCCCCTGGTCGACCTCCTCGAAAGCCAAGCCGCTGGAATACATAAACGTGCAGTTGGTGAGCGAGATGTTGCGATAGCCGCCATTGCTCTCCGTGCCCAACTTGAAACGGCCACACACCCACCCTACCGGTTCGGGCACGTAGGTACCGTCGAGCAGCGTGCCGCACTTATAGCCCGTGATATTACAGTTGCTCACGGCAATATGTTCGCAAAGAACGGGTTTCTTCAGCGCATACGATGACTTCAGCACCAAGGCATCATCGCTGGGCGTATTGATGCGGCAGTTGGTGATGGTCATGTACTTGCAGCAGTCAATGTCGAAGCCGTCGCGATTGGTGTCGATGGTCACATTGTCAATGGTCGAGAGGTCGCAACCTGTCATGATAATGCCAAAATGACCGCCACGATAGATGGTGATGTCGCGTATGGTGACCTGACGACAGAGCTTCAGCGCAATGGCCTTGTCGCCCGTACCGATTGACCCGCCCTGCACGTGTCCGGCTTTCTCCGTATCTTTCTTGGTGAGTCCTTCACCATCGATCATGCCGTGACCCGTGATAGAGACGTTGGTCTGACCTTCGGCCCAAATGAGCGAGTTATGGAAATAGGTGTGGCCACCGTCCTGATACTCCGGGAAGCCGCCAAACGACTCACTCTTATCATAGACCGGCGAGCCGTCAGCGGTTTTCACTTTTTTAGGATTGGCAGCCAGAAGCTTGGCTCCGGCAGTAAGATGCAGGTCGATGTTCGATTTCATGCGGATACTTCCACTCAGATAGATGCCTGCTGGCAGCAGCACCTGTCCGCCACCGTCACGCACTGCTGCCTCTATCGCAGCATTGATGGCTGGCGAGTCGAGCGTCCGGCCATCGCCCTTGGCTCCAAAGTCGCGCACATTATAGACTCCGTTGGGTGCTGCCGTCAGTCGGCCGCACACCACTACCAGCAATAGCAGAAAAATGTTTCTTTTCATCTTTTTTTTATTTAATGATTCGTTCTTCTATCATTTTTTCATAGACACGCTGACCAAGAATCTGCGCCCCGCTGGCATCGAAATGGAGATGGTCTGGGAGAAGGGGCAGGTCTGCAGCATCGACAACATGGAAATGAGGGTCTTCGGCAGACAGGCGACGGAGAGCTTCTGCCACAACTGGCGACCCCTGACGGCTGTGCTTCGAGAAAGTGCCACAGACAACGGGCAGACGGGCATAGCGCCTACGGCCTGTCTTTGCCGCCAGATGCTGACGCACGTAAGCCACGACGGCCTTCATATTGTCATAGTAACGGTCGGCAGCAGACTGATCGCCCTCGCCCTGATGCCAAACAAGACACTTAATCTCGTAGTTCTTAGGAAGATGAGGCAAGCAGTCGTCTATCTGCTGACAGAAGGCTTTGAGTAGCGACTTTCCACCGTGCGAGGCCGAAGTGGTGTGATTGAGGAAAGCCGTATCGGCACTCCAGTAGAGGCCGTGCGTGCTCTGCTTACAATGAGTATCGACGGCCGTGCCCCCGTCGGTATGCTTGATGACATAGAAAGGGCGTTGCCAGTGCTTTTCCAACAGATGACAGACCATC